>Ga0209000_1000996_pt1 | contig 20462 bp, 25 predicted proteins | sample RifGroD2_FD_183998 | JGI IMG/M metagenome (GOLD analysis project Ga0209000, IMG submission 183998) | Groundwater microbial communities from Rifle, Colorado, USA - Groundwater D2 (SPAdes) (version 2) | ecosystem: Environmental > Aquatic > Deep subsurface > Groundwater | place: Rifle, Colorado...
CCAACTTAGACATATGTAGTCAACTCCTTATATTTATTTATATTCTTATTATACGCTTAATTCATATTATTAGTCAACCAAATATAATTATTTTCATCTCATTATATACCTATAAAATGGGCATTTGAAGGAAAAGAAAAAGAAGCACTACTGCTTCTTTGGTAATTTTTTTATGTTATTGTGCGATGCCTTCTAAAGTAAATTTTGGAATATTTAAAGGATTATGTCTTTTTATAAAATCATAGTTATTATTCCAAGCTTTAAAAAAATCTTTTAGGTCTTTAGCGCCTTTACACCCAAAAACTTTTTCCCCGGAAACAATATCATAAATACTATAATAAGATGTTTCATACCCATTATAATTTTTAAAAACATTGTACCCACAAGAAAATAAAATATTTGCAATTTTTTGAGTAGTCATTTTTAATTCCTTCTTTCTAATTTTAATCCCAATTAAGTAAAATTAGTGGGTGAATGGGTGTGCATTTTAACCAACAACGGTTGTAATGCTCACTCACCCATTTGTTAGACGTTACAGCATCAACGGCCATACTCGGACTTTAATTGGTCATCCAACATCTATAATATATCATAGATTTATATGCTTTGTCTAGTGGTTTATAAATATTATTTTTACTTTATTGCATGACCAATAAAACAAGGGACCTAATGCATGATGGAGGATTTTATATTAGATTTGATTTGTATTGATGTATATGGAACGTGGACTGTCTGAGCGCATAAAGAGAGAACCTTTGCAAGTTCTCTAAAGTAACATATTTTCCAGTTTGATTATGTGACTATTTAACCATTCGCATCGTTCACAGCAGATCTAACAATTAAGATTATAATGGATAGATAGCGCAATGTCAAACAATTTTATTTTAAGTTTTAAGGCCAATGGATAGGGATCTAAGAGGTTAGATATAGAATAGAGGGAAATTATAGCAGGGAAAGAAAAAAGAAGCTGTAAAGCTCCTTTAAGATCCCCATTGTGTATATTCTGTAAGTTCACTCATTTCGAACTTTTCAGCCATACAAACGCCGATACAATCATTAGTATTATTATAAATAAATATCATGCTGTGAGCTTCGTTAGTTTTTAGTACAACGCCCTTTTTTATATCCTGATTTAACATACAAATATATTCATCTTTAATTTTCATTAGTCTTTTTGGAGTTTTGAATACTTTGTATAAAGTCTTTACAGAGTCTTTCCAGGCTCCAGCTTGACTAAATTGTATTCCGGTATCGACTAAACATTGAGTATGCTCATAATTTTTACCTTTTAACTTTTCCAATTTATTTTTAAGTTCATTGTCAATAATTGCTAAGTTTTCGTTAAAAACATATTCCTCATTGACAAAATTTATTGATTTTAAGTGATTAAATAGTTTTAGTTGATCCATTTGTTTTAACTCGATTATAACCTGTTGAGAATAATGGAAAATTACGTTTGTTAGTCCCTCTGAATAAAATGCAGGACGTAAGGAGTTTTGTTTAATCATGCGCTTAAGTTCAGTTAATTTGATCATATGTATTTTTACCTTCTTTCTAATAATTTAATTTGATTTGAGACAATAAAAAAACCTATGCCAACATTATAGCATAGGTTTAATAGTTTTTGCAATCAAATATTTTATTTTTGTGTTTATTCCTCTAATAATCCTAAATCAATTATTTTATCATCAGTAATATTTTCCGGTGTATCATTGCTATCGACCGAGCAGCTAAACCATTTATTTGTAACATTGTCTACAGTAAGGATTATAAAGGCATCTCCATTTTCATTTTGGATAGTTGTATGGTAAGTAGAATTTGAAGGATTGTAGATAGATTGTGTGGCTAGTGCTATCATTGTGTAAGAGTGATCGGTGTTAGGTTGTATTGTGGGTGAAGCTGAAGTTGTGAGAATAGAGGATGTTAGGAGAGTAAGGGAAAGGGTTAGAGTTGATATTAGTTTTTTCATGAGGGATTACCTTCTTTCTTTTTATGTATTTTATAATTCATGAATTAAATTAATTTTGAAGAAATTTTAAAAGGTTGCCATTGCTTACCTTCATAATATCAATAATATCATTCCATTGAATAAAGCAAGTACCACACTTTTTATCTTTCATATAAAAACCTTCATTTAAAACACTAGTTATTTTGCCTGAATGGTGGTATGCATCTCTACTAATAAATATAATACTTGATCCAATTGTAATAATAAATGATGCTTTATCACCAGATAATGATATGACTTTACAATCTTGAACAGAAACATTTTTCATTGATAAAGAACCGCCTTTCTTATTCCGCATTATTTCTGAACAACAAACTTCATATTTTTCTGAAATTTATTTGATATTGATAGTATAGCATTTGTGGATAATAGTTGTCAATAATTTATTTTAGGATTTGTTTTGTTGTGATCGGGAATATGGAAATTGATATTGTAGCAGAATAGTATGATATGCGCTAGGATTGATTGTAAGAGGGTTTAAGGTATTAGGTAAGGGAAATTGTAAGGGAATAGAAAAGAGACTCGTTAAAGCCTCATTTGAGAAAAGAAATAGGAAGGAAAACCTTCCTATTATGCTTTTAAGTTAAATGTCTCAATTAAAGTCTGTTGGTAAACATCGTAAGCATTTCCATTTATGCGTTTGTAGCCAATTTTTTCTATGCATAATTCTACATTTTGTGAGGTACATGGTTCTAATTTATATTTCATGCAGTTTGCGAGAAAGAACTTTTTTACTTGTAAAGGAAAGTCTTTTTTGTAATGTAATGATTCAAAATATTCAACTTCTACAACTGTTTCGCCAGTTTTCGAATGTTTAAAGACATTAATTACTCTGCCCACGGAATAATTGTGTCTATTGAATTTTCCAGTTCTGTTTGGGAATACTAAAATTGTAGGAACTTTCAGCATATCTCCGATTTTAACATTTTTAATAACTGCCATTATGTAAAACCTACCTTTCAAATTCAAAAACTTTATACCCTTATTATACGCTTATTATAGAGGATGTAAATAGGTTTTAGATATTTATTTTATGTTTTATTAATTGGTTAATTATTTAGAATTAATACAAAAATGTTAGTTTTTTGTGTTCTTTTTGCAATCCTTCAAAGATCCAGTCGCTTACACTCTCATGTTCTTCAGGTATTCTATTAATGTATTTCCATTCTGAATCTTCTCCATTTGAGTTTTCTACTATCCAATTATATAGAGAAGATTCTTTAATTCTAAGAGGGTTCACAGCATAACCATTAGCTCTAAGGTCTGAGATAAATTGTGCTTTAGTTGGATAATCTGACTCGATGATAGAGTATTTTCCAGTAGGCTTATATTTAACGCAAGTTTTGAAAAGCATATGTAAACAACTCCTTTTAACTGATTAATTAATTTCCTCTATTATAGCACATAATCAATAGGAAAAACCATGTTGGATAATATTTATTTTTATAGTTATGGATTTATTACTTCTACTATATAGGATAAAAATATGTACAATGGATAAGGTTATAAGATGCTGTATAAGGTTTTAGGATAGGGGTTTTAAGCAGTTTGTTTTGGATAGTGGATAGATTGTTGGCAAAAAGAAAAAGCAGGTTTTAAACTGCTTTAGTTTTGGTTTATTTACTAGTTTTATAAACATAATTTTTCCAATCTGTAAACCTTATCCATTTACTGTCTAGTCCTTCAAATTCAAGATAATTTTTTTCTTTGTGTAATCTCTTTTTCTCTCCTGTCCATCCATCTAAAAAATAGTAATAATTTTCATCTTCACTGTCTATAATGTATTTCTTTTCTGTGCTACCATCGTATTGCATTGTTAGTATTTTAGCCATTGGCATTCTCCTTTCTTTAGATTTAAATATTAGACCATTTCCAAGTACCACCAAAATTATTAATAACATGTTCTTTAGCTTCATCTAATGTATTAAAACTAGTATAAAAAGGATTTTGATAACTGGCAATATACCAAGCGTGATCCCCTTTACTATTATCATATATAGTATAAATGTATTTATCATTATCTAATGATATAGTAACTTTTGTTCCGTGTCCAAATTCTGGTTTGTCCCACATATTTTCGGGATAATTGGATTGTTTTGGTTTTCTAGTTCTTTTACCGTATATAGTTATTTTATACACCTCCTTTATAATAAACATATTATCATAATTAATATATAATTGTCAATGTTCTACGTGGTACAATTATATTTGTATTTTTGGAGTAGAAAACCAAAGGAAGACTTTTATATCTTCCCTTTTTTCCATTCTTTATATAAATCTTTTAGTTCTTCATATTCTGCTTTATCAAAAATTGTAATGCAATCCCAATAACTAAATTTACCATTTTCTAAATCTTCTTTAGTAGGACATCCGGTAAAATTAATTCTAAATCCTGCATTTTCTGATAAGTAGTTGAAGCAATCATCCCAAATGTTTCCTGCTAACTCTTCAGTTTGTGCCGTTATAGTTAGTTCAAAGTATCTCTGTTTTACTTGCTCTGTTTTGGTGTCCTCATTTAATTCTTTGTAGACTGAGTAGGATATATTAGATGTAAATTTATGGTTACTGATTGTTAATGTCTCATTTTTGGAGTTTTTAGAAATGAATGTTCTTTTACCTTTTAAATTAACTGTTGCAGTCATTGGCAAGCACTCCTTTAATTTTTATTCTACTATATAGTATATTCGCTATTGATGCAGGATATACCTTTATTTTATTTATATATTTAATAGATTTTATTATTGTTTATATTGATGATGGTATAATGATTTAACTATAATAGATTATATCAGGACAAAATTAGTTATAATTATTGCAATCAAATCTTATGCCAACGTAAAAAATGTATGGATAGGATGTATTGAAGCAAGAAATAAAATATAGTGATTAGGGCGACAGAAAGGGGCTTTTAAGCGGTTTAAGGATTTGAGGTATATGTGAGTATGTAGAATTTTATTTTAGGGTTATTACGATATATGGAATATTGTACCCTACGTGGGTATGGTAGATTTGTGATGGAAGTATACCCCTTGAGGGTATGAGTGTATTAGTACAGTATTATTATTTAAATATGTATTATAGTATAATTATTCTGTACTATATTAGTTTAAATAGCTTAATGGTCTGTATTGTAACAGATGACTGTATTATAACAGATTATGTTTGTATGCTGTATTAGTATAGTTTATTCTGTAGTATAACAGTTTGTATATATTTATTATTGTTCTGTATCACTTTATGTGTGTACTAATATAGATTATATATTTATTAATGTGTACTATATATGTTTTGTTGTACTAGTACAGTTTAGGTGTAATGATAATCTGTACTATAATATAAGTGGATATTTATATAAGTGATTGATTATACAATGTTAGTAGATGCTAACATTTATTGATTACATTTGTAGTTGTGTTTACACTTGTAATACTTCACAAGTAGCCAGCATGTTATAGCGTTCGATTTGTAATACGTATAATACGTATAGTAATTAATTGGCATCAGGCCCATAATTTACTCATTTATTATAATCATTCCATTTTATCCCGATCATAATCAATTCGACAAATCATTACAAGTATTAACAGAGTGAGCCGGATCAAAAGCCAGGACATTATTCCTCTTATCATTTCTGCCACAAAATAACCCTTCTAACCTCTTCAAATTCAATTCGAGTATAAATATAACCCTCGTTTCTCATCCAATGTTACACATTCCCATTGTGTCACATTCGGTAAATTGTAAAAACCCTTGTATAATGCGGTTTGTAGGGTTCGGCAGATAATCGGCCCATGATGTTTTCAGTTTGTCATAAGTAAAGACTATAGCAAAAACCTTTGCTAATATTCACTTTCAAAAACCATGCCAACATGGGGCGTGGGATTACAAATTATCAACTTTTTATTTCGACAGTATTCGACACAGTACATCAACTTCGTTACAAAACCCAAGCTACGAGCCGATTACAGAGATTATATAAAATAATCATAAATAATTTTAAATTAAAATTCTAAATCACACTTCCATAAATTTGTCAATACTAAAATCCTATCTAACAAAAATAAATTTCATCTCACCACAAATTCAATCCAATTTCCCCTTCGTTCTAACATCGCAAAAACATAATCAACACAACAATTTCCAACCCAATTATTCCTAAAAACTAATTCACAAAACTTATCAAAAGTCAAATAATTTACAAATTAATCTTATAAATAAATTATAAAATCATCTAAACCAATATAAAATATCCAATAATCAATACATACAAAATAACTTCAAATTCCTACTCTCATACAGTTTCTTTAGCACATTTAACCTTATATTAATTCATCTTATGATCTATAAATTTCTACCCAATTATAAAATCAAAATCCATTTATCATAAATCCTATCGAACAAAAATATCCCACAAAAATTCATAATTATGCAACCAAAATTAATCATAAATTCCTAACCAATCTAATCCAATAAATAACCTCTAAACCCTTGATCCTAACCAATTATATCACACTCTAATTATCCCTTCTACTATATGGGGGCATATGTTTACATTATAGTTCGAATCAATTATACCATATATACGATACTCTAAAATTTGATGAAAATATTTTAATAGCATTTGAATAATTAATTTTATAAATACTAAAATAAATATTTGCATTACTAATAAATCTGTGTTACAATATTCACAGGTACAAATCTGAACAAAATTAAAAATCAGTATCCAGAAAGGAGCAACAAAAACATATGAATAAATCTAAGCAAAACAATCTTAACCAATTCTATAAATACAAATCACAAATAAAATTCATACCAAACATTTATCCCATTGCTCAATCTCTAAACCAAATCCTAAACAACATATTCTGTACATATTCATTCCCAAAAGGCAAAACTAAATACAAACAAATCAGTTCAACAATTCCTAACCCATTCAGACAAAACATATCCCTAGAAATATATCATGTAGAATCAGGACATGGAATTTATCAGGCAAGATTAGCAGTAAAAAGTGAGATGGAAAAATATATTGAGTGGTTGATTTCTGTAAACATATAAATATATAAATAAAACTTAATATATCTAGAAAGGAAATAATACATATGAAATTTCACAAAGCAAAAATACAGAAAGGAATCTATGGTGAATTATCAAAAATAAAAGAAGAATTAGATGAAGCATTTGATGCAGAGTCTCAAAACCAAGATTTAATGCTTCTAATAGAACTATCAGATATTATTGGTGCAGTAGAGGGAGTATCTAAGAAATATGGTTTTACATTGGAACAATTAATAGCATTTTCTAAACTTAGAAGTAAAGTAGCAATAGAAGAGGAGAATGAATAATTTGGATTATAAAGACTTTATTATGATTTTATCATCTTATAAATGCAATAAGAATTGTCCTTATTGTATAGCTAAAATAGAGAGATTACCTGAAATAAAAGAAGATCTAATTCAATTCAAAAATCAAATTGATAAACTTATCCAAGATAAAGCAAGATTTAAATATTTTGTATTAAGTGGCAATGGTGAACCATCCTACTATACATATGAATTCTTAGAACAAATTGTATCAATTGTAACAAACTCTGGAATATTTGAAGATTATAGAATTCAAACATCAGGAATATTGTTTCACAATGATAAATTATTTTACTTATTTAAAGATTGGTTGATAGAAATCACAAGAGTAAGTGAATATTATGATATTGATAGTTCTGTATTGAATTATGAAAATGACTACACTCTAACTCAAAATTTTCACAATGCAAGAATTAGATTAAATTATGTATTGCTTAGAAACTTATCTCCATTTATGAATCATGATATCAAGAAATATCTAATCAAATATACTAATATTGAAACTATCGCCTTAAAAATACTTGATACTCAAGAAAATCAAGATAATAATTATACAAAGTGGATATTTGAAAATGGATTAACATATAAAGATGTTGACACAACTAGATTTGTTTTGGATACTAGTTTTGATTATCTAGGATATGAATTTAACAATCATATATGGGATCACAATGGAAGACAAATCTCACTATTCAGCAATGCAGATTACAACAAAGATAAAACTATTCATAATCTAGTATGGTATGGTGATAAATTAATTTATTAAAAGAAAGGAACAATACAAAATGGAATATAAATACACAGTAGAAAGTGGCATATACAATCTCAATTATGAACTATCTCTATTAGAGAAGAAACTATTCATAGAATTTGAAGATATGTTAGATGGTAAGGGATTTAGATATTTATCAATCCCAAGTTTAACTAGATGGAATAGTTTTAAAAGACAAGGGATTGAAGATATTGTTAAATCACTTTCAGTAGATCATATGCATAATTTATCTGGATCAGCAGAGCAAGGTATTTTACAATATTTTTCAGATTCTTATGTTGAAACACAACTTATCTATTCTAAAAATCAATGCTTTAGACATGAAGATTATGCTTATGAAGGATTAAAGAGATGTAAAGAATTTATAAAACTTGAACAATTTTGTTTCTGTAATAAATATGATTGGAAAGAAAAATTTGAGTTATTACTTGATAATGCTACTTCTTTTCTTGATAAACATAATATTGAGTATAGAATTGTAGATGTTACTGAATTAGATTTAGGATATCATATAAAGAAATATGACATTGAAATAAAAACAAAGCAATATGGTTGGTTAGAAACTCATAGTTGTACTTATTTTGGAGAAGAACAAAGTAAAAGATTTGTAATTACAGGTGCAACACATACTATATCAAATACTGGTATTGCATCACCTAGAATATTGATACCATTTATTGAGATAATGTAAGTGTTACTAAATATATTTTAAATTTAATTTAATTTATTTTATAAATACCAAAATAAAATGTTGACATTGTATATTGGAGTATGGTATAATTATTGAGTAGGATAAATATGAATAAATTCAGAAATTAGGAAGGATAATGAAAATTCTATTGCATATGCCATTACAATTACATAAACAAATTAATATTATTGCTAGTGGTTTTACATAAATACAAAATAAAATTGTAAGATTATATAAATTATTATTGAAAGGAGAAAATTTAATGCCAAATTCTATTGTTTCACAATTAGGATATAAATCCATAGAAGAACTTAGGCAAAAATATAACGGTATATTTGAATTATCAAATAAAATGGAAATACATGATATAATATACATATTCATACGTAGAAAAATAATATTCTCTATTCTCTATTGATTATGATCTTGCTAGTCCAAATATAGTAATAATAAAATTCTAATCAAAGGTGGTAACAAAATGCAAACAATAACTAATCAATACATAAATATAAAAACTCAAAAATTAGCTGGTTATCTTATGATGAGAGGATTTGTATTGAAGGGATTAATACCAGACAATAATATTAATGCAAATAACAAAAGAAATATATTTATGTTCAATAATACATATGAATTAACTAATGCAATAAATGATTATAAGCAAATAAAAATAATAAAATAGAAATAAAAGAATTGTAATAAAAATTAAATCATCCGATTTATCGGTGATTTACAATACTTAGTATACTTTTATTATTTATTATTCTTCTCTTATTATAATATTAGTTTACTCTTATTACACTTATATGGAGTACCCACATTGGGACACTAAGTCTAATTTTCACTTGTATTTACTGTCCCTAAATGGCACACTAAGTCACTATTACACTCCAAGTTAGTGTCCCTAATTGGCACAGTTGCTCATACACTCCCATCTAATGCAGGTTTCAGGGTTTACCCTAACAAATGAAAGAGGTTATTGACAAATGAATAATAATTCCAATGAAAACTATATAATGATTCCTAATAATGTAGTTCAAAATATTACAGTTGATGCAATAAACAAAAGTAGTTATATTCAATTATATGGTAAAAGAACAGTGGCGTATCTAAAACAATTAATTGAGTTACAAAATCATAGGGAAGATATTCATGTTTCTATAGGTATGATTATGTGGTTGTTAAATGTGGAAAACAATATTAAACGTGAAAAAGTATACTTTAAAGAATTCTTATCTGAATTAAGTAAAAACTCATTAATCAGTTTAGTTAATGAAATTAATCTCCTATCTTTAAGTGCTAGTGATTTCATTATTGTAAAACTAAACATATATGATTATAAAGAAGATAAAGATGGTAACAAATACAAAACAAGTTTCTTTATACTTAAAGATTCTGAATATAATTCAATCATGACTTATTCGGGTAATTTGGATAAGTATAACCTACTCAATCTATTTTGCAATCTTAAAAGTAGAATGTGGAAAAATGACAAAGATACTTCTCCTGCTGAAAGAGTGCCAGAGGTAGCATATCCTTCTTATGATACTATAATGAGAGATATATTTATAGAGTCTGATAAAACACTTAAACAATACATAGATACATTGGTTGAATTGGATTTAATACGTTTTGATTGTGCAGGAGATATGATTTTTAATATTGATGGATCGCAACCTATTAGAAGAAAATCTAATTTTACGTATGCTTTATTTAAACCACAGTGGGAAATTGAATTAGAAAATGCTATATCACTATTTAAGAGTAGGAAAAGAGCTAATGGATGGGAGTTCTTAACTATGGATAAAGAAATATCTGCAAATGAGAAAAGATCAGTAACTCAAAAAATAAATATGTTAGATAAATTATCTATAGATTCTACGTTAACTCAAACACAAAAGAAAGAATTAGTTAAATTAAAGCGTCAACAAGAAAAATGGAAGTTAGAGTATGATAAGAATGTAAATATTAGAAAACTTGAAGAAGATAAATTATTAGCAGATAATCCAAATCAAGAGTTATCGGAAATATATGAAGGAATGGGATGTGAGAGAAAAGCAGATAGAGCAGAAGCAATAGAAGAATCTATTACAATTGATAAAGGAATAGGACTTCAGAATAATAAACAAAAACCATTGCCTATACCAAAAATATATAAAGAAGATAATGAACAACCTGATATATTTGAAGATTTATTTGGTGATGAGGAAGAAAATGATTATTGGGATATAAGTAATCTTACAATTGAAGAACAGAAAGCATTGCAAGAAATAGAAGATTTAAATAGATCACAGATACCAATAGATGTTTTGCAAATGATTGAGAATGAATTGAATGAAAGAGAAGAGGAAAAATAAAATATGAAAAAAGCATATGATCAAAATAATAAATTGGTAGATATAATTGAGTCAGTATCTAATAATACATATTATTGTCCAGTTTGCAAAGAAATCCTAACTCGCAACTTTGGTGCTCAACGTCAATTTTATTCTCATCCTAACGATGTGGATGCAACAAATTGTGAAATAAAAATGAAACTTATAATAAAAGAAGACAAGTCAATCTTCCAACAATCTGATACAGATATTTTATCTACAGAATTTTATAATAAAAAGTTTGATGATGTAGAAGTAGAAATGTCTGATTATATGTCAGAGGATGGGTATTGGTTGACAAAGGAGCAAAAGGATATTATTTTTAGTAAGGAGGATAGGGTTAAGGTATCAGCTTTAAGTGGATCTGCGAAATCAAGCACATTATATTATTTCGCAAAGGAACATCATTTTAGTAAAATTCTCTACGTGGTTTACAACAAATCAATGCAATTAGAGAGCCAAACTCTCTTCCAATCACAGAAGCACGTAAATATTCGAACTTTACACTCTATCGGATATGAGACAGTGGGAAAATTTTATAGAGATAAATTAACATTTAATTATGGAGTTGTAGATATTATTAAAGACTTGAATCTCAACTGGGATAAGGATATGGAATTAGCAGTTAAAATAAATGAGATGATGAAACAATATTCGCTTTCGTCAGCAGAAACCTTTAGTGACCTAGAAATATTTAAAGAGGATGATATAAGAGGTAAAATACTATCATTAAGTGAAAAATTATGGGAACTTAAAAAGAAATATAAAAATTCAGTCAAAATCAGTCATGATGATTATTTGAAGATGTTCCATCTATCTAAAACAGATTTATCTAATAAATATGATATTATTATGCTTGATGAATGTTTGCCAGCATCTCAATATGTAAAGACAGATCAAGGTAATAAATCTATTAAGAAATTATATGAATTGTATAAGTCTGGTGAGAAACTTCCAAATGCTTTAAGTTATAATATTGAAAAAGATTTATTTGAGTATAAAACAATTACTTCTGCTATGAAAAGTGAAAATAGAGAAATATTAGAGATACATACAGAAGGATTAAACAAACTTCATTGTACTCCTAATCATAAAGTATTAACCCAAAGAGGATGGGTTAAAGCAGAAGATTTAATTATTGGAAAAGATTCTATGATTCTAGATAATACATTCAATCAGAAAACTAAATACAAACCAAATGACGATCAACTTCAAATTATAATGGGGTCATATCTTGGAGATGGAAGTTTGGCTAAACAAAGTAAATTTAACACTTATAGATTGAAATTTACACAAGGAGAAGAACAATATGAATATTTTAAGTCTAAAATTAAAGCTTTTGATTTGAATTATAAAATGATAAAAAGTGGATACACTCAAAAATTGTCAATATATCAATCTGACTACACGAAAGTATTTTTACTAGAAGATGATCCTATGGAATTATTGAATGATATCGAACCATTGGGATTGGTTATTTGGTATCAAGATGATGGAACTTATGAACATAGTGGAGGAATAGCAATTAATTCAAATCAATTAACTTTAGAACAAACAACTTATTTAAGGGATATTATTCTTAATAAATATGATATAGAGTTTTTAATATCAAAAACTAAAGGTAAAGGTAAATATTATTATCTTAGATTAAATAAAGAAGCATCTAATAGATTTTTAAAATTAATTTCTCCATATATGCATCCAACAATGCAATATAAGACAAATATAAATATTTCTAATAATGTTTGTGAGTATAATAACATATATTTAAATCATGGTGGAAATTATATTAAGTCAATAAATAAAGTATCTAATGATGATGTATATGATATCGAAGTAGCAGATAATCATAATTTTATTACTCAGAAAACATCTAATAAGAATGCTTCTGGAGTAGTTGTACATAATTGTCAAGATTCTTCAATGATGATGTTTGATATACTTAAAAACTCCAATGTACCAAATCTAATAATTGTGGGGACTGCTATCAGCAATTGTACTCATGGAGACAGGCTGTAAATATCATGCCTCTATTCAATGCAAAAGAATATAAGCTTACAACGTCATTTCGTGTATCTAATAATATTGCACACATAGAAAATCTAATTATATCAGATTTTATTGGTGACGATATTAAAATGAAAGGATTTAATACCAAGCAAACAATAGTAGATGCTATAGACAAATCAAAACCTTATGCCTGTTTATGTAGAACTAATGCTTATATATTTGCAGAAATTGCTGAAGCATTAAGTGAAGATAAAAACAAAAAGCTTTTCTTTGTTGGAGGTTTTTCATCTTATTCATTTGATTCACTTAAACAATGTTACTATTTCAGCCAAGGACATCCTACAAAGAATAAACTATTTGCCAAGTTTAAAGATTACTTGACTATGAAAGAGTACGCTACTGAAATTGAAGACCTCGAAATACTTTCTTTAATTAGAATGGTAGATAAGTATGGAAGTAAAATTATTGATATTGTAGATGGAATAAAAAATAATGCTGTCACTGATAAGAGTAAAGCTGATATTATATTTTCGACCATATATAAATCAAAGGGATTATCTATTGATATTCCTGTGTATATCAGTAATGATCATTTGGATTTAGAGGTTACTTATAGAAATAAGTATCTTAAAAAAGAAGATGATTATAATTATGCGGATAAAAAGAAAACAGAGAAAGATATATCAGAAGAAGTTTTTATTGTATATGTCGGTATTTCTAGGTGTAAATCGTCGATTGAACTTAGCGATAGTATTAAGAGATATTTATTAATGAGATATAAAGATATAGGACATGAATTACATAATGTAATAAATAACACTAAAGAACAGAAAGAGGTTATTTAATGAGAGAAGTATTTTTAGATGATTTGCCAAGATGGGGTAAATATACAAGCACTGATAGAATAAATTGGAAAGATAGTGTGGGGTGTAAAGTTAAGTTTATATATGATGATATTGATGGAGAAATTGAAATAACAAATTATCATACAAAACAACAAAAATTAGAAGTTGAATATAATAACGAATATTTTACCATTAAAACTTATGATCTTTTGTCTTGTGGATTGGGTGAATTATTAGGTAAACATACTAAAAAATATAAATACAATATAAATGATATAATACAAACGAAAAGCGGGAAAATAGAGATATTAGAACAAATTAGAATATTAAATAATAAAAATACTACACAAAAAGGTTATAAATACAAATGTTTAATTGATAATAATATTGACGAAATATCAGAAGTTAAATTAAAGGAAGGGAGTGTTTGTAACGTTTGTTCAAATACAAAAGTTTTGAAAAGTGTAAATGATATTTGGACTACTCATCCAGAAGTTGCAAAATTGTTAAAATATCAAAGTATAGGCTATCTAATAACATATGGATCGACAAATAAAGAAATATTTATTTGTCAAAATTGCGGATGTGAAAAACTTATGAATGTGCATAAAGTAGTTTGTTATAATTTTATCTGTTCAAAATGCGGAGACGGTTATTCATATCCAAACAAAATAGGATTCAATTTATTAGAACAATTAAATATTGAATTTATTCCAGAATATAAATTTAATAACTATAAATTAGATTTTTACTTTGAGAAAAATGGTATAATATATGATTTAGAAATGGATGGTGGTATGGGTCATGGGCATGAAAATAGAATGACTGGTAAAACAGCAGAAGAAACTAAAGCAATTGATGAAGAAAGAGATGAATTAATAAGAGAAAATAATATAGAAATCATTAGAATTGATTGTTTTAGGAGTGACTTAGAATATATAAAGAAGAATATATTAAATAGTAAATTAGCAAATATATTTAATTTGTCTAATATAAATTGGTTAAAGTGCCACGAGTATGCCTGTAGTAGTTTAGTTAAAGAAGTTTGTAATTTATGGAGTAGTGGAATTACGAGTACGATTGAAATTGGTAAAATATTAAAAAAATATCAGACTACAATAATAAGATATCTAAAACAAGGAGCAGAATTAGGATGGTGTGATTATGATCCTAAAGATTCACATTTAGAAGCATTGAAAAAAGGAAGAGACACTTCACTCAGAAAAAAGAGAAAGAAAATTGTTCAATTAACTCTAAATGGTGAATTCATAAAAGAATGGGATAGTATAAATAAAGCTCAAATAGAATTAAATATACTTGGAATATCAAATTGTTGCTATATAGATAAACAAAATAAATCTGCTGGAGATTTTAAATGGATGTTTGTAGACGATTATTATAATAATATAGACAATATTGAACCAGTAAAAAGAATAATAGATGGAGGCAAGAAAAGACTTGTTATACAATTAGATTTAGATGGTAATTTTATTAGTGAATGGAATAGTTTATCTGAAGCAGATAGAAAAACTGGAACATCTTTTAAGAATATATCATTATGTTGTCTAAATAAAAGAAAAACAGCAGGTGGTTTCAAATGGATGTATAAAGAAGATTATGATTTGTTACATAATAATTAGATCTAAAGCAAAACAGTAATATGAACCTGCAACTCAGAAACAATTAGATTGGTTAAAATCCCAATGGTGGGCAAATGGTAAGATATTGAGAACTAAATTCGATGTACATACTGTTGTGAAAGCAAATAAGATTAGTTGGATATTAAAAAAGAAGAAGTGATGTAATTTCTATTGAATATAAATATAATTATTTCTTGACAACTTTCGCTTAATATCGTATACTACTTATATAGGTTAAATATTAATGAAAGGAAGTAAAATAATTTGATCACAAGTGGATTCACGTAACTTAACTTAAAAATATCAAATACCATTAACAGTATAAAAATAATATATAAATAAAAGGAGAAATACATAAATGGAACAAATAACTAAATTATCAATTCACTCTCTCAAGGTTCATCCAAGGAATCAAGAATTCTTTGACGATATTGAAGGTGATACATATGAACAATTTAAAAAATCAATTCAAGAAGATGGGGTGATTACTCCTATTATAGTAGCACCAGATATGGTTGTAGTATCTGGAAATCAAAGATTAAAAGCTTGTATAGATTTAGGCATTGAATTAATTCCTTCTATTATAAGAGAAGAATTAGTTAATGAAGATTTAAAATTAAGGCAATTAATTGGGGCTAATTTTGGGAGATTAAGTAATAATCCTACTAAGATGAGAAAAGCAATTGCCGAATATGTTGGATTAGTTGGAAACAATCATGGAGGGGCAAGACTTCATAATGAAGTTTTGAAACCAACTCAAGAAGACATTGCTAAAGAATTGGGAATCCCTTTAACTGAACTACAAAGGATTCTTACATTAGAACGTAACCTCATTCCAGAACTCCAACAAGCTATGGATAAAGGGTTTATTTCTAAAACAGCGGCATTAGGTATCTGTAGTAAATTAGATATCTCAGAACAGCAAGATTTGCTCACAGAATTAACTTCTCTTATTGGAGATAAAGCAAATGCTAATCCTCAAAAAGATAAAATTTCAGTAACAAATGTAGAAATCCAAAAATTAACTGAAGAAGTAAAATTTGAAAAAGAAAAAAATCAAAAACTTTCCGAAACAAATACTAAATTATTATTAGCACAAGTTGAACAACATGATTTAGAAGATCAGATAAATGATTTACGTTTAGAATTAGAAGACAAAACCCCTACTGATAAACCAGAAACATTGGCAAAAATAAAGCGTCTTGAAGAGAGAGAGGTATTACTAAAAGAAAAGATAGAAATTATTGAGAAAGATGCCGAAAAATATAGACAACTAAGAGATCAGATTGGGTCTTTAACTAAGCAAAAAGATGATATAGGTAGACAAATAGAATCAGCAACTTCTCTTTCTGGATACATAATTGATATAGAGGATTTTTTGAAAAATAAATTAGCACCAATTAAATATTCAAGAGCTTTGTTAGAAGTAAAAGATAATCCTGTTGTGATTAGGAATATTTCAGATATAGTTGAGTGTGTTGATTCGTGGTGTAGGGAAATGAGAAAATATATACCAAATAAAAATAATAATGTAATTATAATTGAAAGTGAGGAAATATAATATGAAAATGGATTTTAATGAATATATTGAAGCTAATAACCAAGCAATGGGGCAGTTGGTATTAATGTCAAGTAATATGAATGAGATGATTAAAAAAATTAAAGAAGAGTCTGTAAAATCTGCTATTGATGCGTCGAGTATTATGTATGGAGAACTTAAAGATGCTGTAAAATTATTAAGCAAAGATAATGAATTATTTAAATCAGAATTAAAAGATACTAAAGTTATAGTTGAAAAATTAGAAAGTGATTATGCTAATATAATTCAAACTTTCTTAATGAATCCTAGTGTAAAAAGGAAATTTGACAAATACATAAGTTCTCTAACATATAATTATACGATCAAAGACAGTATTTGTGATAGATTGTTTCATGGAGATATAACTAGAACCTGTAAGGGTCATATTGTAAAATCACTTGATGTAAATTCAGTTGGATTTATTAAGGTTGATGATTTTGAAACAACAAAAGTTTTAGCTAAGAAATTTTTTAAATCAAATACTATTAAAGATATAATAAAAAGAAAATTAAAATCCTTAAGCGTAAAAGACAATTCTCAGGCAGGTTTAAAGCAGGAAATTAAAGCATTGTATGATGTTTATTTAGATGAAACAGATGGAGGTACTAATATTTATGTTTAATTTCAACGAACAACAAATAGAAGCAATAAACCATTATAAAGGCCCATGTGCTGTTATTGCAAGTGCTGGATCGGGGAAGAGCACTGTCCTTGTTCATAGAATTAAAAATCTCATAGAAAACCATAATGTAAATCAAAGTGATATTTTGGCAATTAGTTTTACAAGTAATACAGCAAAAGATTTAAAGAAAAAATTAAATGAAATGGGGTATAGAGACGTAATTGCATCTACATTTCATTCATTATGTTTAAAGATATTCTCAGAATATAATATTCCAATTACATATAATAAACTAATTCAAGAGTGGCAAATGAAAAAATGTTTTACAAATATAGATAAGAAAGCAAACGATAAGGATATAATGGGATTTATTGGTTATCAAAAAAGCTATATGAGAATGCCAAGCGATGTATTTATGAATAAAGATAGTATCTATAATGAAGATGAATTAAGAGAATTTTACAAAGCATATGAGGATTTTAAGAAAAAGAATAAGTTATATGACATGGATGATTGGCTTATTGAATGCTATAAATTATTACATAATATGCCAAAATACAAAGGATATGAGTTTGTACTAGGGGACGAGCATCAAGATGATAACTTTATTAAGAATTTATTATTAAAAGAATTATGTAGGAACAATAATATGTTTGCAGTTGGGGACTATAGGCAATGCTTATATTCCTTCAATGGTTCAGTTCCAGAAATGTTTATGAATTTTTCCGATGAATGGAAAGATGCCACAATTATAAATCTTGATACGAATTATCGTTCAACTAAAAATATTGTAGATAAATCTAATTGTTTTATCAAGAAATATTATGGTAATTATGAACATTATTCAGATTCAATTTCAAGTAATAAATCAGATGGAATTATTAAAACTAATACATATATTGATCGTACTGAAGAAGGATTAAAAGTAATAGAGAGTATAGACAATATGCTTAAAAATGGCAAGAATCCTAGTGAGATTTCAATATTGTATAGATTAAATTCACAATCAGGATATCTTGAATATGAATTAAAGAAAAGAAATATTCCTTATGATATTACAAATGATAGTTCGTTTTTCAAAAGAAAAGAAGTATCTGCTATAATTTCATATCTTAGGTTAATAAATAATCCCCACGACGACGAAGCATTTGATACTATATTTAAGGTGAGAAATTATCCTTTAGTATTTTTCAGTAATGATGTATATAGTAAAATTGTTTCAAATTCAGGAGAGAATAATTTATCTACATATGAGAGTTTTATATCTATGAGATATGAAAAAGAATGGATAAAGAAGAATATGGAAATATTTAAGGATAATATTAATAGATTACAATTGCAACATAAAAAGAAAATAGGAATTGATAAATTAATTGACAATATTGTAAAAGTATTTAAAATTGAAGATTTTTTAAAAGATAAATATATTGATGAAGATGATTTTACTGACAGAATGAATTCTATTAATGTAATTAAGTCATTTATTAGAGGTAATGATCTTGATAAGTTTTTAGAATTCATTGATGAGAGTGCCACTAAAAAGAAGAAAAGTAATAAAGATACAAATGTAATCAAATTAATGACTATTCATGCTAGTAAAGGATTAGAATTCGAGAATGTTTTTCTTATAGGAGTTGAAGACGGTAAGTTCCCTCATAAAAAAAGTTCATTGGTGGATGAAGCAAGATTATTTTATGTTGGATGCACTAGATCAAAAGATAACTTATTCTTAAGTCAGATCGGAGGAAGTAATTTGTTTATTGATGAATATGAAAATAATGTAGGTTAATACAAAACTAATAAATAATTAAACTTGCATTATTGCCAACAATATGATATAATTATCCTAGAGGTAGGAGGGGCATATATTTACACATCAATCCAAAATCACCCTTCTATCATACTCTATTATAGAAAAGAGGTGAAAAATATAAATGGAATACATAGTCATAGATAATCTTGTAAAAGTAACTATTGTACTGTCCTTAATTGTAACCAGTGGTGTTTTGTTGATTGCTATATTAAAAATATGGGAGAAAGCATTTGATTTAGGTTTGCAAATGTTTGATATGAAAAAGGAATTTATTGACTTTATGTATAAAAAGTATCGTGCAAAAAATGTTAAAATGAAGATGGAATAGTATATAGATAAAACTAAAATATAATTAATTTACTTGCAATACCATAATATTTATGGTACAATAAAGAAGTAGAGAGGAGGTGAACATAAATGGATATTGGTTTTCATATTGAATGTAAAGTTTGTCACAGCAATTCTAGTTCAATTGAACATACTGAAAAATTTAATGATTTTTATGATGATAGTTACACTGAGCATTGGGTTTATTTAGTTTGTGAAGAATGTGATAATAAGAAGTTAATGTACAGTTACAATACATATTGAATTTTATAAATACTAAAATAAATTTTATGTAAGGAGGTGAAAAGAAATTTTAGACTATATTGGGACATATACAGTTTTTCATACTTTGAACACAGACGGATCTATCAGCAAGAACAAAAATGACAACTATTTGAAATGTCGCTACAACGG
>Ga0209000_1000997_pt1 | contig 20426 bp, 10 predicted proteins | sample RifGroD2_FD_183998 | JGI IMG/M metagenome (GOLD analysis project Ga0209000, IMG submission 183998) | Groundwater microbial communities from Rifle, Colorado, USA - Groundwater D2 (SPAdes) (version 2) | ecosystem: Environmental > Aquatic > Deep subsurface > Groundwater | place: Rifle, Colorado...
GACAAGATTCTTTACACTAACAGTAAATCCTTCTCCGAATTTTACTTCGGTGACAGCGATTCCTTGATCAAGCGCAACTTTTGGTGTGATGAAAACTTTTGATGAAACGCTTGCGGCTTTTGTTTTAACAAAGAAAGTTTTTCCATCACTCAATGTATCATCGTCTTTATCATCTTCGTCAATATCTTTTTTGATTGAAGTAATTGAGTCCTCACCTATCGTGCGAGCTTCTGGATCCAAGACAGACACGATTAATTTGCCCGCTTCCAAACTTTTGACAGTTAATTTTCCAGCAATTGCAATATCGCCAGCATCCTCACCCTCTCCAACGCCAAGCAGCATTTTTATAAGTGCAACGTCTTGAGTGTTCAAATCAATTTGCGCGATGTTTAATTCAGAATTTGCTTTGATCTGAAGCTCAGCCATTTGTGTCTGCAATGTTTCAATCAATTTTGCTTGTAGCGCAAGCTGACTGCCCAAATCAGAAACGATCGTGACTTGATTTTCAACAATTTGATTAAAATTACTTTCAGCAGCTGCAACCAATTGATTTACTTGATCCTCAATATTCATGCTGGCAATATTTAAGGTTACAGCTTCTTCAACTTTTTCAACAGTCAAACTTTGATTTCTGCGTGAAATCAAAACTTGAATTGTTCCTTTTTCGCCAGCAAATGATTGAATCGCAACACCAACAGTTGATTCGCCAGCATTGGCTTTGCGCAAATATCCAGCAGTTGCGGCTGCTGTCAGATTATCCCCAATTTGAATTGCACCATTTTCACTGGAAACTTTTCCAGGAACCTGACCGAGCATCGCTGTGATTGCATAATTTTTGTCATTTTCTCTTCCCTCAGGAGCATTTCCCAAAACTGAAGGACTTGTTGAAATTATTCCTATGATGTCACTGTCGCCAGAACGCTGGCAACGTTTTACTGCATTTTCATTTTCCGTGTCAACGCAAACAGCCTCGCCTGGTTTCAAATCTGTGTCTTTGGTATAGAAATATTCAGCATAGTCAGCACTTCCATTTGTCCATGCGTTCGTGCTGTTAACATATGCACTATTTGTTCCATCGCCATTCCAATCAACCATGAATTTATACGTCGGTGCGACCACGCCAACACCAACATTACCGTTATCCAAAATGGTAAAGTTGGCTGTGCCGGCAGAATTTGATGCTTGCAAAGTTATTCCCGTTCCTGTGCCTAATCCATGAATATCAAACATTCCCCCAGGTGTTGTTGTATTCACTCCAAGACCAAACGTGCTCATTCCACCTGCGCCATCTGATGTTCCATACATTGTCAGCATGGCATTTCCATCCAAACTTGCAGTATAACTGTTAACCACACCGACAGCAGAATCGGTTGTTACTGCCATATCAATCCAATTTATTATTCCAGAATCTGCAGCAAATTCTTGTGTTCCCATGCTCAAGCTTGCAATTGAAGTTACTCCACTGGTATCAATTGAAAATGCGCTAGTTCCTGCAATGCCATCGCCATTGAAAATCTTAAATTTGTTTGAATCAGTCACATCAACTCCCATTGAAAATTGTTGAGCTCCAGCGCCAAGTCGGAAATAGTTATTCGTGTTGTCCCAATAAAGGTTAGCGTTATTTTGATCATAAATTCCACTTGCGCCTGCAAAAACTAACGAACCTTGAGTGAATTGAGTGGTTGAACCTGTGCCACCGTGAGTCACATCAATGGCAGTTCCATTCCAAACACCGCTCGTGATTGTTCCGAGCGTTGTTATTGAACTTGCGCCAGTCCATGTTCCACCAGCGATTGCAGCCAAATCTGCATTATATCCTTGCACATCAGTTCCAATTGCAAGTCCCAAATTTGTTCTGGCTGTTGCTGCATCAACCGCGCCAGTTCCACCATTTGCAACAGCTATTGCAGTTCCATTCCACGCTCCAGCGACAACTTGGCCGGAAGCGTTGATTTGAAAAGCATCACTCGTGCCAACTGTGAAAAGTGAAGCAGGAGTGGTGTCGCCGATACCGACGTTGCCACCGGAAATTGCAGTAAGTGCCGCAGTCCCACCTGGTCTTATATAAACAGTTTGCCCTCCAGCAGAATCAATATACATAGCGTTCTGAGAATGAATCACTCCACTATTTCCAATATTTATTGAACCATTTATATCAAGGGCATATACTGGCGTTGCCATACCTATTCCAACATTGCCGTTATCCAAAATAGTAAACTTGGCTGCGCCAGTTGAATCAGATGTTTGCAGCGCTACACCAGTTGTCGTGCCACTGCTATGCACATCCAACATTGCACTCGGCACACTGGTGTTGATTCCAATTCCACGATTAGCAATGCCGCCAGCGCCGTCAGAAGTTCCATACACGGTTAGCATTGCATTTCCATCTAACATCGCTCCATAACTTTCAACCGTTCCGTTTGTTGCAGTCGAGGTCACTGGCATATCGGTCCATGAAATTGCTCCTGAATTTTCAGCAAACGATTGCGCTCCAAGTTGCAGACTTGCGATGTTCGTCACTCCATTTGTATCTATCGTAAACTGACCAGTTCCCGCAATTCCACTTCCAGTTGCAATCTTAAATTTGCTTGAATCAGTCGCATCAACTCCCATTGAAAATTGTTGAGCGCCCGCGCCAAGTCGGAAATAGTTATTTGTGTTATCCCAATAAAGATTGCCATTACTATTTTGAGAATAAATTCCTGATGCTCCCGCAAAAACTAACGAGCCTTGAGTAAATTGAGTCAATGTTCCCGTTCCACCACTAGTAACCGGTAAAATTCCAGTCACATTTGTGGATGCAAGATTAATCGCATTAGCAGTAATTTGTTGACCACTTAAAGATAAATAATTTTCTCCTGCTATGGTTGCAGCGCTGTGAATTGCCGTGCCACTCCAAGTCGGAACTCCAGCGACCAAGGTTAAAACTTGTCCATCTGAACCACGAGTAATTTTTCCAAGTGTTGAGGTAGTATCCGCATACAGCATATCGCCAATAGAATATGAAGCATAACCAGTTCCACCATATTGTGCACCTAAGGCAGTAGAAAGTGTCAATGAATTGAATGCCACATCTGATGTTGTGTTGATTGTTTGTGGAAGAGAAATCGTAACTGCACCATTTGCAGCTGAAACAGCAACTTGATTAGCAGTTCCAGCCAAACTTGTCACTCCAGAGTTAGCAATTGAAATTGAACCAGCGCCATTAGTGATAGAAATTCCAGTGCTAGCAGTTAATGTTGCTAAGGAATATCCTGCACCATTTCCAATTAACAATGTTCCACTAGCTGCACTTGCACCATTAACTCCCGTTCCGCCATATTGAGCACCAATCGCACTTCCTTGCCAAGCCCCAGCCACGACTTGACCGGAGGAGTTGATTTGGAATTGTGAAGTTGCACCGACTGAGAAAAGTGAAGTTGGGGTTAAAGTTCCAATTCCAACATTAATTTGATTTGAACCACCGATACTTATATTTGACCAAGAACTTGAGTTTCCATAGATCAAAGTAGCTCCAGAATTAGAAATGGCTGGATAACTACTCATATAGTAACTTCCGCTTGAAACAGCCAAATCTCCTGCAAAGTTTGAAATTCCATTAACATTTAATTTATAGCCCCCTGGCACAGTTCCACTAGCTCCCGCGAAAACTAAGGAGCCAGGCGTGAATGCTCCTGCTCCTGTGCCTCCATTAGCAACTGGTAAAATTCCGGTCACATTTGTTCCGAGATTAACAGTATTTAATGATGCCAATGTTCCCAACCCAACAATATTTCCATTTAATTTGTTGATTGCCTGCAAGATTGTATCAGTTGCAGTAATAGTGCCTGCACCTGAAACAAAACCGGTTAGAAGTTTTCCAGTTACTGCAGTGTCAGTGAATGATGCTGATGGAAGTGCGTTGGTTGCCAGTGTTCCTTGAGCCGATGTTGCATATGCAGATGAAGCGGTGAATGCTGCAGTTCCCAGTAGTCCTGTTACTGAATTTAAGTTTGTAACTGTAGCTGTCATGCCTGTCAGGTTTGTGGCATTGGCTGCTGTTCCTGTTGTGTCTTGATTTAGAATTGGAATATCAGCCACTGCAATTGCTCTCATGGTTGGCATTCCTGCTGATCCGTTTGGTGCAGCCCAGAAGAAGTTTGCTGTGCTTGATGAAAATGCTGGAGCATATGATGAAGATGCGGTGTAGGCTGCAGTTCCTAGTGTTCCACCTGTTGTTACTGTTAGGGTTTGACCGGCGGCGATGTTTAAAGTGTTTGTGCCGTTGGCTGTGATGGTAAGGCCGTTAACTGTTGTGAATGAGGGAGTGGCTGAAGTTGCAATTGAAATACTTCCAACTCCATTTGTAATTGCAATATTATTTCCCTGAGTAAGGGTTGCAAGCGCATATCCATCACCCTTTCCAATTAAAAGTGTTCCATTTGCTGCAGTAGCACCACTAATGCCAGTTCCACCACGTGAAACATTCAAATATTGTTCATTGCCAAGTGTATTTGTGCCTGTCCAATATGTCACATACCCATTAACTCCTGTACCTGTGATTCCACCAACACCAGAAACTGTTGAGCATGCCCAAACCTTGGTCGTATTATTCCAAGCCAAAACTTCATTATTTGCACAACCTTGAAGCAACGCCAATTGATTGTTCAATGCTCCAGAAAATTGCATACCAGAAAATGAGGAAGTTGCTGGCGAAGTGCCACCATTCGCAGAAAGAAGTGCAACTGAAAGTGTTCCTGTTTCTGTTATTGGACCACCAGTAAGACCATCACCAGAGCCAACACTTGTTACTGTTCCAATTCCACCAGTTCCCCCTGTTACCGTTCCCCAATAAAGATTACTACTTGCATCAATTTTTAAAACTTGTCCAGATGCTCCAGTTGCTGTTGGAAGTGTATATGCAATATCGGCAGCTTGTGAACCGCTATTTTGAAAAGCAGTTTGATATGTTCCTGATTTTATATTCAAAGCACCATCAAGAGTTGCACCCGCAAAGGTTGGTGAATTTGTTGTTTGCAAGTTTTGATTAATAGAAACATTTGCACCAGTAATTGTAAGTGTTTTTGATGCTGTTCCTCCAGCAACTGTGAATCCATCAGCCAATGACGAAAGAGTTAATCCGTTAACTTTAGTTGGAGTAATATCGCCAAGTGTTAGTGTAATTGCTGGAGTTGTTGTTGCTGTTGCAACTGAACCAGAAATTCCGTTGGCAGTTGTGACTGAAACTGTTGTGACTGTTCCGCCAGCTCCAATATTTCCATTTAATTTTTGTATTGCTTGTAGTATTGTATCGGTAGCAGTAATCGTTCCAGCACCAGAAACATAGTTTGTTAGAAGTTTTCCAGTTACTGCAGTGTCAGTGAATGATGCTGATGGAAGTGCGTTGGTTGCTAGTGTTCCTTGAGCAGCTGTTGCATATGCAGATGAAGCCGTGAATGCTGCAGTTCCTAGAAGTCCCGTTACTGAATTTAGATTTGTAACTGTAGCTGTCATTCCTGTTAGGTTTGTGGCATTAGCAGCTGTTCCTGTTGTGTCTTGATTTAGAATTGGAATATCAGCCACTGCTATTGCTCTCATGGTTGGCATTCCTGCTGATCCGTTTGGTGCAGCCCAGAAGAAGTTTGCTGTGCTTGATGAAAATGCTGGAGCATATGATGAAGATGCGGTGTAGGCTGCAGTTCCTAGTGTTCCACCTGTTGTTACTGTTAGGGTTTGACCGGCGGCGATGTTTAAAGTGTTTGTGCCGTTGGCTGTGATGGTAAGGCCGTTATATGTTTTTCCGGTAAGCGCTGAGGCAATTTTATTGTCCGCTATCGCAGTTGCATTCCAAGTTCCAGTTGCAATTGTTCCAAGCGTTGTGATGTTTGTTGAACCTGTCCAAGTTGAAAGCGCAGTGTCTTCAACACTACCAAGTCCGATATCATTTTTTGTTAATGTTATCCAAGCAAGATCTGCTCCGACACCATTTGATTTCAAAAGTTGTCCAGAAGTTCCGGGTCCGAGTAATGACCAAGTTGGAGTAGCTCCTTGACCAGCAATTATAGCTCCTTGAACCACTGTATTTGCAGTCGTATCTGAATGTGAAGTTGAAAGAAATGGATGAGCGCTTCCTGAAACAGAACCCCAGGTTGGAACTCCACCAACAATTGTCAACGCTTGACCATCAGATCCAATTGAGCGACGTGAAAAAGTATTTCCACTGGAATAATATAACATGTCACCAGCACTGTATGTTGAAAGTCCGGTGCCACCATTGGCAATTGTCAATGGCGAAGAAAGAGTAAGTGAGGCAAAAGTAGCATCAGCTGTAGTTGAAATATTTTGAGGCAAAGAAATTGTGACGACACCAGTATTTGCTGAAACTGTTATTTGATTTGCTGTTCCATTAAGTTGCGTTACTCCAGCATTTGCAATGCTAACTGTTCCTGGTCCATTAGTAACGGAAATTCCAGTGCTGCCACTCAATGTTGCCAGAGAATAATCTGTTCCATTTCCGATTAATAATTGTCCACTGGCAGGCGCAGCAGAAAGTCCAGTTCCACCTTTTGCAATTCCCAAAACAGCAAGTTCTGTCAAAGTGTTTCCTGCTCCCCAGATTGCCAAATTATTTTGCGTTCCACTTCCTGTCACTCCTCCTGCACCCAAAACTGAAACCCAACTTGGCAAATGTGTGATCGGATCAATCATCAAAACTTTACTGTCAGCACCAACATTAGAAAGTTTGCTAAGCGTGTTTGCTGCACTTGAATAAAGCAAATCTCCAGCAGCATAAGTATTTATCCCTGTTCCACCGCGCACAGCACTTATTGTTCCGCCATTCCAAACGCTGGCAGCATTTGAAAAATTCCAAGCTCCTGTAATAATTTCATTTTGATTTTTTCTTGCAATACCAGAAGTCGCATAATCAATCCCTATTGTTGCAATATTGCTGGCCAAACTAAAAGAAAAATCACTATTAAAATTAATTTCACTAATTGAATCTTCGCCATTAACTGTAATAACAGCCATTGATGCTCCAACAAAATTTGAACATTTCCAAACTTTAGCGCCAGAATCCCAGCTCAAAACCTGACTATTGGCACAACCTTGAAGCAACGACAACTGATTACTATTAACTCCCGCAAATTCAAGTCCTGAATATGACTGAGTATTTCCAGTAGTTCCATCCAATGCATCCAAGAGATTTATTCCCAAAGTCAAATCCAGACCTTCGCCACCAGCATTTCCACCCAAAATTCCATTACCACCAGAAATTGAAGCAACGTAATCCCCTGTCGTGTTCGATCCCAAAGCAATCAAATTTGAAAGTGATGTTTTTCCTGTTCCGCCATATTTAACATCAAGAATTCCTGAATTTATTTCTGAAGCATCTGATTTTTTCAAGCGAGAATCATTTCCCAAAACCAGTTGCTTTGACCCTGTTCCTGTTGGAAGCATGTCTATGTCAATTTTTCCTTTCACATCAAGCTGTGGAATGTTTCCATTTCCAGTTCCTAGTGTTGCGCCTTCAAGCATGGCTGAATCCAAAGCAAATGGGGCAGCTCCAAGTTTTTTGCGAGGAACAAATTCACTGTCAGTATTTATTCTTATTCCAAGATAATATTCTGTGCTTGAAAAATTAAGATCGGTCGGAACTGGCGTTGATGCTCCAAGATAGGCGCTCAAAACTCCATCGCGAATGTACACTTTTTGAGTTTCCTGCCAAACACGCTGCGATGCGTCACTGTTGGATGGATACGCATCAACATTTTTTCGATCATTTCGATACAAAGCAAAACGAATTTCATATTCGCCATTTGGCAAGGCTTCATTCTTGCTGTTTGCAACAAATGCTGAGACATTGATTTGCGGCAAAACTTGAGCATGCGAAAACTCAACACCAAGAATCAACAACATTGAAGCAATGAAGGTAGTTGAGGCTATTAAAATTTTATTTTTGTTACTTATCATTGTCGCAAAAATGAAACACCCCTTTTATTTTAAATCTTTTTCCAAACCAATTTCACAAACTTTATAACTTTCAACTTTTTTACTTTTTCATTGCCCATCCAAAAATATCTCCGAACTGTGCAGCAATCAATTCAAAAACAGAAACCGGTTTGGCTCCAGTAAACACAGCAAGCACATTAGAGCTAGAAATATTTCCTGAACGATCAACCACCTTAACAGAAAAAAGATATCTTGCTGACTGCTCAAGACTATTGAGGATGAGCGCATGTGAAAATCCATATCCATCTTCTTTGATGCTTCTCTCTGATCCATTTCCATCTTTGGAATATTTAACTTCGGATTTTGCCAACTTGTTTGTTTTCCAAGAAAGCAACAGCTGAGTTTTTTTCCCATCTTTGCTCATCAACATTTCACTGTGCACATCAGAAACTTCCAATGGCAAATTTTCACTGACAGCTTCCAAGACAATATTCCCAGTTCCAATTGCAATTTCTCGTATTTGATAATTTTCACTTTTTCCATCCAATCCTTTTTCCTCGCCACTAATATTAATATTTTCAGAAATAGCAGGAGAATTTTGACTTTCCTTTTCAATTGCTGGAGTGGTTACTTTTGGATCATTCAAAAAAGCATGATCTTGATTTTCAGGAATCTCAATTTGCGCTTGTTCTGCTTGCATGTTTTTCTCTTGAGAATTTTTATTTTTAAAAAATACTATTATCAAAGCTCCGAATGTCGCCAACAAAACAAGCATTATTCCGGCTATTTTCAAACCTTTTCGACGAAAATCTTTCTTTTTTTGCAACTTCTGAAATTCCAACTCAACCCGATTTTCCTCAGCCCGAAAACGATTACTTCTGTCTCCTGAAGCAACCTCAAAATTCTCAGTTTTTTCTGATTGATTTTCCACCTTTTCCTTTTCCAATTTTTTGTTTTATTAAAGGAAAAAATCCCACAAATTACCTGTACAAATTATACCTTTTTTTTCACTTTTAGACAACAAAATATCAAGTCAAATTTTGGCTTAAATCAAGCAAAACTATTCCAAACAAAAAAGTTATCCACAGCTTATTTTGCATAATAAAAAATCCCGACAAAATGCCGAGATTTTTTGAGATTTTTCAGATACTATTTTTGTTTTTTATCTGACCCTCTCAACCTCTCTGTCCTACGGACATCTCTCCTCATCTGAGGAGAGAAAAATATTAAAGAAATCCACACCCTCTCTGTTCTGACTACAGGACATCTCTCCCAAAGGGAGAGAACGATATTGAAGAAAGTTTTTAGACGTCCAAATTCTTCACACTTTTGGCATGAGTTTGAATAAAGCGACGACGAGGTTCAACATCGGATCCCATCAATATGTCAAAAACTCTATCAGCTTCTTCAGCATCTTCAATTTCAACTTTCATCATTTTTCTGTGTTCAGGATCCATTGTTGTGTCCCACAATTGTTGCGGATTCATTTCTCCAAGACCTTTGTAACGCTGGATCGTGACGCCTGCAATTTTTTCAATCTCTCCATCGCCAGCTTCCAAATCTTCATCTGTTATCTCATTTTCTGTTGATATTTCTGACCCGTCTGCCGCCGAGGCAGAAGTATCCATTTTTGCTGCCTTTGCTGCCTTTTTATCAGCTGCTTTTTCAGCACCCTTTTCAACAGCTTTCAGTCTAAATTCTTCCACGATCGCATCTTTTTCTTCATCATTATAAACCCAACGAACATCTTTTCCTTTTTGAATACGATAGAGTGGCGGTTGTGCAATATAGATGTGTCCATTCGTAATCAATTCTTCAAAATATCGATAGAAAAATGTCAAAAGCAAAACGCGAATATGTGAACCATCAACGTCGGCATCGGCCATGATTATTATTTTTCCATACCTAAGACGACTAACATCAAAAGTCTCTCCGATACCTGTTCCAAGCGCAATAATAATCGGCTTCAGGGTGTCAGATTTCACAACCTTGTCCAAACTGGTTTTTTCCACATTAACCAATTTTCCTCGAAGTGGCAAGATGGCCTGAAACATACGGTTTCTCCCCTGCTTGGCAGAGCCACCAGCAGAATCTCCCTCCACAATATATAGCTCTGAAAGTTCAGCATTACGTGTTGTGCAGTCAGCAAGTTTTCCCGGTAAAGTCATTCCCTCCAAAGCACCTTTTCGCAAAACTGCATCCTTGGCTGCTCTGGCAGCAATTCTAGCTCTAACAGTCAACAAACATTTTTCAATCATGGCCTTGGCATTGGTTGGATGTTTTTCCAAAAATTCCACCAAACCTTCCGCGGTAATACTCGAAACAATTCCTCGAACTTCCGCATTTCCAAGTTTTGATTTTGTCTGACCTTCGAATTGAGGATTGCGAAGTTTCACACTAACAACCGCGGTCAATCCTTCTTTCAAATCCTCATTTGTCATTCCCCCATCTTTTTCTTTGATCAAATTATTCTTTTTTGCATAATCATTCAGCACACGCGTAAGTGCCATTTTAAACCCAGTTACATGCATTCCACCTTCTGGAGTAAAAATATTGTTTGCAAAAGAATACAAATGCTCCTTGTATCCATCAGTGTATTGAAGCGAAACTTCAACCGACACATCATCAACATTTTTTTCAACATACACTGGCATTTCATTTTTAATCTGCTTTCCACGATTCAAAAATTTCACAAAAGAAACTATTCCTCCATCAAAATAAAATCCATGTCTGCGAATCTTGTAGGATTCTTCAGGTGTTTTTGCTTCTCGACGATCTTCAACAATAATCTTCACACCCTTCGTCAAATATGCTTGTTGGCGAACATAATCCAAAATTTTTGTCCAGGAATATTTAATCTCTGGAAATATTTCACTATCAGCCTTGAAAGTTATGGTTGTTCCTGTGATGTCAGATTTTCCAACAGGCTTAACTGGTCCAAGTGGAATACCGCGCTTATATTCTTGTTTCCAAATCTTTCCTTCTCTTTGAACCTCCACAATTGTTGTTTCCGAAAGTGCATTAACCACAGAAACACCCACGCCATGCAAACCTCCAGAAATTTTATAGCCTTCTCCACCAAATTTTCCACCAGCATGCAAAACTGTCAACACTGTTTCCAATGTTGATTTTTTTGTCTGTGGATGAATTTCTACTGGAATTCCACGTCCATAATCCCTAACTGAAATGACATTGTCAGGCAAAAGCTGCACCAAAATATCATTTCCGTGCCCAGCCATTGCTTCATCAATAGAGTTGTTCACCACTTCCCAAATCAAATGATGCAGACCTTCCGTAGAAGTTCCACCGATATACATTCCGGGACGTTTTCGAACTGGATCAAGTCCTTCCAACACTTGAATTTCTTTCGCACCATATTCTGATTTTGCAACTTTTTCTTTAGCCATATTATTCTTTTCTATAAATCTAATTAATCACTTAGCGTTTTTATAAATTTTTAATTTCCAATTTTTAATTTTTAAATAAATCTTAATGTCTTAATTTTTTAAACATTAAAAATTCAAACATTATTTATAAAATTAAAAATTACAAAATTATTTTATTATCTTCTCGTCAAAAAATACAATTCAACAAGAAATATTCCAGCCACTGCTAATGCTCCGTCCCACCAAGTCAACAAGCGATTTTGCTGCAAAAAAAGCAACGCCACCACGAGCACCGACATCAAAACACCTTGACGGAAACTCATTCCAATATATGCAAGTGCTGTTTTTTCATCCCCGCCAATTGATCTTCTGAGCCAAGTAAAAAAAAGAACAAACACTCCAGCCAACAATAAAAATGTTGCTACAAAAAAAATAGCCTGCCCAATGGCCCCGGTTTTTTCAGGATCAACTTGTTTTATAACAAGAATCCATGCTGCCAACATGGCAATAACTCCAGTTCTAATTATCCAAAGATAAGATCTGAGTGTCATATTTTTTGTTTGTTTTTTCAATTTTCCTACTAACAAAGTATACATCATTCAAAACCTTTCCGCAAGGCTTTGTCAGTTATCTTTTGCTTCAAACAAGGCTTTGAAAATACAAATACAGCACCCGAATGGATGCTGTATTTGTTTTAATGCGGGGCCGATGGGACTCGAACCCACGACCTATTGCGTGACAGGCAATCGCTCTAACCAGCTGAGCTACGACCCCATTATTTAGAAAAAATTTCTAATTTCTAATTTCTAATTTCTAAACAAATTCCAATGACTCAATTTCTAAATTGAAAAATTGAAAATTAAATGAAAATTGTGAATTGAAAATTGAAAATTAATCTTTGTAGCAGGGGTGGGACTCGGACCCACGACCCCTGCCAATCAAACAAACAACTTACAACTAACCACAAACAACTGTGAGTTTTTGTTATAGGTTGTGAGTTATAAGTTGTCAGTTAACTCTTGTTGCGGGACTGGGATTCGAACCCAGGACCTCGTGGTTATGAGCCACGCGAGCTGCCAGACTGCTCCATCCCGCTACGTAAAATTCGCTACGCTCATCACGTAGCACGGCTACGTAAAATTCGCTACAATCATCGCATAGCACGGCTATGTTTCCATAAAAACAGTAACTCATTCATTATAAAGAATTTTCAAAAACTGTCAATTATTAACATCAATCCAAAAATTCGAGATATTTCAAAAAGCTTTCATAGACGCCAACAACCGCTGTTGCCATGCGATGATCAACGACAAAATCGGCTTCGTGCACGATACGATTTCTGACCTGATGAGCCTCTTTCAATGTTTCAAGATGTTCATCCAAGTGATTTGGACCAACCTGCTCAAGCTTTTCAGTCATATTTGCCCCCTTATATCCAATCCCGTCCAAAATTTCCTCAGCGATAGCATCAGCTTCAATAATTGCAACTTTGTATTGTGAAGGACTTTCATTTTTAAGCCTACTTTTGACCTTATCCCAGCGTTTTCGCAATTTTCCCTTTGAAGCTAAAGGCAAATCCATTCCCTTGAGTCCCACGCGCAAATGCCAACCAACATCACGCAACAAAAGCAGCAAAACAATATCAATCAAAATAACAGACAGATATATTCCCATAAAAATTTTAACCCACATCATAAAAGAAGAGTGATAAAAAATCACAAGCAGCTGGTACAGAATGTCCAAACTATTTTGAATATCATATTCCATGGGTTCGTCAATATTCAATATGCAATATACAATTTTGGATTGCTTGTATGTTGTATGTTGTATTTTGTTTATTGTCTATTGTTTGTTTATCTCAAACGTATGTGCCATATTCAAAATTCCTTCCTCATCAAACCATTTTCCAATCAATTGCCCGCCAACAGGAAGTGCTTTTCCATCTTCAACAACTGATCCAATTGGAAATGATATTGCAGGCACACCTGCCAAATTTGCAGTAATTGTGTAGATGTCGGACAAATACATTTTGAGCGGATCATTGCTTTTCTCTCCGAATTTAAAAGCAACTTCTGGGCATGTTGGAGAATAAATAAAATCAACTTTTTTGAATGCATCTTCGAAATCTTTTCGAATAAGCGCACGAACTTTTTGTGCTTTCAAATAATAAGCATCATAATATCCGGCACTAAGCGCATATGTTCCGAGCATGATTCTTCTTTTTACCTCAGCCCCAAAACCAATTTTGCGTGTATCCAAATATGTCTCCAAAAGTTTTTTTGATGTTGCATTTGAATTTTCACTTGAACTTAGTTGGGATTTTGACTCAGCTGAATCATCAAAACGCATGCCGAACTTAATTCCATCAAACTTTGCCAAATTAGAACTAACTTCACTGGTCATAATAATATAATACACTGGCAAAGCATATTGCGAATGTGGCAAACTAATTTCTTCAATTTTTGCGCCAAGAGATTTGAATTTTTCCAAAGATTTTTCAAAAACATTTTTTATTTCTCCCTCCAAACTTTCAACATATTCTTTTGGAACACCAATAATTTTTCCAGCAATATCTCCAGTCAAATAATCTTCATACTTTTTGTCTGAACTTTTTGCGCTGGTTGCATCCAATGAATCCTCTCCTGAAATGGCACTCAAAATTATTGCTGCGTCTTCCACGGTTTTTGCAAAAGGACCAATTTGATCCAAACTTGATCCCATTGAAATTGCTCCACTGCGAGAAACTCTGCCATATGTCGGCTTGAGTCCAACAATTCCGCAAAAAGCTGCCGGTTGGCGAATTGAACCTCCAGTATCAGTTCCCAGCGACCAAACAGCTTCATCGCCAGCAACTGCTGCCGCACTTCCACTTGATGAACCGCCGGCAACACGTTCGGGGTCAACAGGATTTTTTGTTGGACCATACGCGCTGTTTTCCCCGGAAGAACCCATGGCAAATTCATCTTGATTTGTCTTTCCCAAAATCACAGCTCCACACTCTTTCAATTTTTTGATCACAGTTGCATCATAAGGTGCGATATAATTGTCCAAAATTTTTGATCCAGCAGTTGTGCGCACACCATCAACACAGATCATGTCTTTGATCGCACCTGGAATTCCTTCCAGCAATTCAATATTTTCTCCTTTGGATATTTTCGCATCAACAAATTCGGCTTGCTGCATGGCAAGTTCCTTCGTGAGAGTCAAATATGCGCCAATCTCAGCATCTCTTTTTTCAATAGCATTAAAATAATCCTGTGTAAGCTGAACGGAGGTAATTTCCTTATTTATTAATTTTTTATGAAGTTCTTTAATCATCTATTTATAACCCACTAAATTACGAATTAATTACTAATATACTAATGCGACAGAGATAATATTCTGAATTTATTCATGATCCCGATAATCACAAGTCAAACTAAATTAATAAAATAATTTTCGAAACTAGTTTAAATTACGCGAGATTAGTATATTAGTACGGGATTAGTATTTTAGCGGGGACTACAATACTGATTTAACCTTAATAAATCCGTCTTTTGTTTCTGGGGCATTTTTCATAATTTCTTCTTTCCCTAATTTTCCAAAATCATCATTTGAATCATTCCTAAACCTGTTTTGCATCCCAGTAATATGACCAATCGGCTCAACATCTGCAACGTCCAATTCATCCAATTTTTTGAAATAATCCAAAATAGCAGACAGATCATGCTGATAATTTTCCACATCCTTTTCACTCACGCCAATTCGCGCAAGGGTGGCAACATTTATAATTTCTTCTCTCGTAAGCATCTGTTTATTCCCAACCAATTTACGAATCATTTACTAATATACTAATGCGATATTTTTTAAGATTAGTATATTCGTACAAGATTAGTATTTTAGTGGGTTATCTATTTTAATAAATTCACAAATTCCTCTTCATTTAACACTTTCACCCCTAGCGCAACAGCTTTGTCTAACTTGGAGCCGGCATTTTCGCCAGCCACAACGTAATCGGTTTTTTTACTAACAGAAGACGAAACGCTTCCACCCTCTTTCCTTATCATATCTTTTGCCTCGTCCCTTGTAAAGCCAGCCAGTTCTCCAGTCAACACAAAGGTTAATCCATGCAATTTGTAACTAGTAACCAGTAGCTGGTCAATCGAAACATCAACACCGCTTTTTTGCATCTTCACCAACAGTTCCAAGTTTTCACCATTACCAAACCATTCAACCAAGCTTTCCGCTGACTTTATGCCTATACCCTTTATTTTTAACCATTCTTCAAGAGTTATCTTGGGAAAAGCATCAATCAAATAATTTAAAAAATTTTCCTTACTTGAAAATTGAAAATTGAAAATTGAAAATTCTTTGCTAATTGCCCCAGCAATTAGCAAAGCTGTTTCTTCGCCAACAAATCTAATTCCCAAAGAATACAAGAATTTTTCCAAAGAAACAGTTTTACTCTTTTCAATTGATTCGATCAATTTTTCTGCTGATCTTTCAGCAAATCTTTCCAACGGCTCAAGGTCGCCAACTTTCAAATCAAAAATATCCGCAGCATTGGAAATAATTCCTTCATTCATTAATCTTTCAACAATACTTTCTCCAAAACCTACGATGTCAAAACCTTTTCTGCTAACAAAATGAATAATCTGTCCCATTTCAACTGCAAAACATTTTGGATTCATGCAATAATGCGCCGCACTCAGGTCATGGAGCATAGAGCATGGAACATAAATTGCCCCTTCATCCCTTTCATTCCCATTTTTTCCCTTTTCTATCCCTTTTCCCATATTTTTCCTATTTTCACACCCCTTTTCCCCCTTTTTAGTTGTAATTTTCCTCTCCACTTTTCCCCCGCAAATTGGGCATTTTTCAGGCATTTTAAAACGCTTTTCCTTGCCATTTCTAAGGGTTTTAATAACAGAAACGACCTCTGGAATGACATCTCCAGCTTTGTGGATGACCACAGTATCCCCGATCCGCACGTCAAGCCTATTTATCTCATCCTCATTATGAAGGGTTGCGCGGCTCACTGTGGAGCCTGCCACGAGCACTGGACGAAGGTGTGCAACTGGTGTTAGAGCTCCAGTGCGCCCAACTTGCACCTTAATATCCTCAACCACCGTTGTCACCTGCTGGGCTGGAAATTTGTATGCAATCCCCCAACGTGGAGATTTTCCTGTATAACCAAGTGCGTCTTGAATAATTCTCGAATTAACTTTAATAACTATTCCATCAATTTCATAATCTTGTTGATTTTTTTTCTCTGTCCAGCTTTCATAAAAATCTTGAATTTCTTTCACTGACTTGCACAATTTATATCCTTGATTAACCTTGAATCCAAGTTTTGTTAATAATTCCAATTCTTCAACTTGGGTCTCAGGAATTTTTGCATTTCGTGTTCCATGAATCTTGTCAATGTCATAAATAAAAGAATCCAATTTACGCTTTGATGCAATTTTTGGGTCAAGCTGTCTCACTGCTCCAGCTGCAGCATTTCTGGTGTTAGCAAATAAAACCTCTCCATTCTTTTCACGTTCAATATTTAAACGCTCAAGTTCAACCTTACTTAACCAGCATTCTCCAACCACGACTGCTGATATTTTTTCGTTTAATTCCAAAGGCACACTTTGGATTGTTCTAATATTATGTGTAATGTCCTCACCAATAACACCATCACCACGTGTAGCACCTTGAATTAATTTACCATTATCATAAGTCAGAATTATTTTAAGCCCATCAATTTTCATCTCGCAACAATATTCCAATTCGTAACTCGTAACTGGTAACTCGTAACTGGTATTTGAAATTTCTTTTGAATTTTTACTAGTTACCAGTTGCTGCTTGCTGGTTACTTTCTCAATCATTCTTTTCACTTTTTCGTCCCAAGCCACCAGCCCTTCATAATCAAAAATATCATCAAAAGACCATTGTTGCTTGGTGTGACGCACTTTCTTGAAAGCCTTGAGCGGCTCAGCTCCAACACGCTGAGTTGGACTGGTTGATGAAAAAAACTCTGGATTATTTTTTTCCAAATCCAAAAGCTCCTCAAACAGAGAATCATATGCTGTGTCAGAAATTTCTGGCGTGTCCAAAACGTGATAAGCATATCGATGACTATCAATTTCTTTGCGAAGTTTTTCTATTCTATTTTGAATATCTTGTTTATTCATATTTTTGATTATATCACAAAAAAACAATCAGTGGCCACAACAGTCTTGTCCAATACAGAATGACCCCTCAAACGTGTTTCGGTTTCTAATGCAGAATGACCCCCGAAAGAGGGCCACTCGCTTAGATTGCGGATAGTATCTACAATAGTGGTGTATGAAAATCACCATGGAGACCGACCGCATTACCAGTATAGAGGATGTGGAAAACTTTTTGCAAGGAGCTGAAAAGGTTGATTTTTCTTTTGCTAATAAAAAAGAAAAATATCAATTTGTTAGCGATACCTTGGTAAAATTAAAATATGGTATTGCTCCAAAAAGAGAAAAGATACTGATCAAACGTTTTCTTGGAAAAGTTACTAACTATTCCAAGAAACAATTGAAAAGATTAGTTAAAAAATGGAAAGATGGAAAACTCTTGGCAGCTGCAACTCAAACCAATAGGCACAAATTTTCCTCAACTTACGGACCCCAAGAAATTGCACTTCTAGCTAAGGCAGATGGAGCTTTAAATTTTCCAAATGGCTTCGCTCTCAAGGAAAGTTTAATGCGAGAATACAATATTTTTAAAAAAGAAAATTATGAAACGATTTCTAAAATTTCAGTATCGCACATTTACAATATTAGAAGTCATAATTTGCAATACAATTCCAAGGTCAAACATTACACTAAAACTAACCCTGTGAACATCCCGATTGGCGAAAGAAGAAAACCTCAACCGCTTGGTCAGCCAGGCTTCCTACGCATAGATAGCGTGCACCAGGGCGATTTAGATAAGATTAAGGGTGTGTATCATATCAATATTGTTGATGAAATCACTCAATGGGAAATTGTCGGTTGTGTCGAAGGTATTTCTGAATTTTTCTTAATTCCTCTTTTAGAAAATTTGATTTCTCAATTTGATTTTAAAATTATCAATTTTCATTCCGATAATGGATCGGAATATATTAATTATCAAGTTGCAGATTTATTGAATCGACTCATTGTTAAACAAACAAAATCCAGAAGTCGCAAAAGTAACGATCAGGCTTTGGTTGAATGCAAAAACGGAGCAGTGATCAGGAAACATATTGGCAGAAATCATATTCCTAAAAAGTTTGCGGGACTCGTAAATATTTTTTACCAAAAATATTTCAACCCATTTCTTAATTATCATCGTGTGTGTAGTTTCGCTACTGACTATGTTGATAAACGAGGAAAGATTAGGAAGAAATATGATATCCATTTAACACCTTATGCGAAATTGAAAAGCCTGGAAAATGCCGAGCAGTATCTCAAGGAAGGAATTACATTTGAAATGTTGGATAAAATAGCTTATGCTAAAAGTGATATTGAAGCAGGTAAAGAAATGAGGAAGGAAAAAATGAAGGTATTTTCTAAAATCAAAGTTAGCTAATTTTTCAAAAATGCCCAATATTGTAGATTACATTTGGGGGCCCATTTCTGTATTGGAATATACTACAATTTAAAACTTTGTGAAATATCAAACCCTTGTGCATGGTAATCCTTATGCAACCTTTACCATAAATTTTACAATATCCTCCACCACATTTCTTGTTTTCCCATGTGTTGGATTGTAATGAATATATAAGTCAGGTTTACCATTTATCTCAATAATATTAAAATCTTGACTGCTAATATCTTGTGAAATATCTGTACACATAACATCAATACCAACCAAGTGCTTTCCAACAACCCTAGAGGCTTTCACGCAAATTTCTTCAATGCTACCATGCACAACATCTGTCACATCCATCGTTTCTCCTCCTTCTGCCAAACAAGAACTTTTTTTGATGTATGCAATCTCATTTTTAGACATAATACTTTCAAGTGTAACGTTTTGTTCTTTCAGAATTTGTTCCAATTTTTCATCAAATTTTGTTCTCTGCTCTGTTGTATTTTGTCTTTCCTGAATGATTTTGCTAATAGTGGAAAAACCATCTCCCAATGCATATGGCGGAATCATTTCTAGTGCGCCAATAACCTTATCATCCAAAACCAAAATTCGATATTCTTTTCCGGTTACCATTTCTTGAGCAATCATGCTTCGATAATGCGGTAATTCTTCCTCAAGCACTTTCATTGCATCTTCGATATTACCAATAAAAGGAAAGATTCCTTTGCTATTTGATCCACGTGCATCTTTCAATATAACAGGAAAATTCAAAAGGCTTATTTGCCTCATGGCCTGCTTTTTGTTGTAGCTTTTATTGTAGAAACACTCTGTTTTTGGTGTTGGCAAATCATTGGAATAAAGGAGTTTGTGTGTAATATCTTTGCATCTTGTTAATTGTCCACTAACAAAGGACTGACGAGTTATGGAAATTTTACGCTCAAGCAAAATGCGTTTACCAAGAATATTAATATAAAAACATCCACGCTCTGGAACAAATTCTTCGATGCTTCCGCCCATATTTAAAATAGCATTTTTGATAATGAGAGGATTTTTTTTCATAAATGTATCTACCAAACTAAAACACTTCTCATTTCTTAAAGCTGCCTAAACAATAAAATATGCGCCGAGTTTTAAATATAAATTTTTTAATCTAATATAATCAAACAAAACTAAAGAAAACAATACTGTCCTCTATTAGATATTTAAGTGTGGCACAGTTACGAAGAAAAGTAAACGCACGGAAAATACGCACCCATCAAGACACGTCAACGCCTTTGCTTTGTATTTGCCACAAACTATGATAAACACCCTTCTTGGCTAAAAGTTCGCTGTGATTTCCTTGTTCAACAATTCTGCCTTTTTCCAAAACAACAATCTTGTCAAAATCAACAATCGTTGAAAGTCTATGAGCAATAACAATGGTGGTAATATTTCCCTTGGAAAGTTTTTCGATTTCTTCTTGTATTATTTTTTCTGATTTCGTATCAAGTGAAGCAGTAGCCTCATCAAAAATCAAAATTTCAGGATTTTTGATTAGCATTCTTGCAATGGCAACTCGAT
>Ga0209000_1000998_pt1 | contig 20413 bp, 20 predicted proteins | sample RifGroD2_FD_183998 | JGI IMG/M metagenome (GOLD analysis project Ga0209000, IMG submission 183998) | Groundwater microbial communities from Rifle, Colorado, USA - Groundwater D2 (SPAdes) (version 2) | ecosystem: Environmental > Aquatic > Deep subsurface > Groundwater | place: Rifle, Colorado...
TTATCAGTAAAGTGTTAATTCCAGAATCTCCAGGGAGATTCTAACTAATTTAAGTTGTAATTAAGCAACAGGTCTAATATTTAGACCATCTCTCAACAAGAAAAAGTAGAATAATTAGGCTAAAATGAGCCAAAAAATAGGCACTTGACTCTACTAGTATAATAGAATATACTAGTAGTATAACTTACTAGTATAATAGAATATATATGAATCAGGAATTATTGCAGTATGTGCAAAAACAAGTAGCTGTCACAAACGATAAGTTGACAACTTTGACGCATGATAGAGGTGGTAAAATATACCCCCGGCGATATTTGTTTGCCAAATTGCAAGAATATGCAAAAGATTTTATCCATAATAATTCGGAAAATAGATGGATAATTGTTCCGGGTCTTAGAGGTGTGGGAAAAACAACTGTGCTTGCTCAGACTATGATGGATATAAAAAATGATAACAAGGATATTGATCTACTTTTTGTCTCAATGGATGAGGTGAAGGAGCTGTTTAATGTTGGATTGAAAGATGTCTTGAATGCATACGAACAGATTTTAGGCAAAAGCTATGAAAAACTGAAAAAGCCAGTGTTTATATTTTTTGATGAAGTTCAAACAGATTCGGATTGGGCTGGAGTTATTAAAGCTATGATATACGAGAAGACTAAAAATGTTTTTATTGTTTGTAGCGGATCTTCCGCAATAGGACTTCAAATGAGCGCCGACTCTGCAAGGCGCGCAATTGTTGAAAAATTGTACCCTATGAGCTTTACGGAATATCAGCGAATAAAAAATTCGATATTATCAAATGAGGAATTGGGTGAAAAAATAAAGCAAGCTATATATTTTTCTAGCTGCGCAAAAGAAGCTTTTGAAAAAATGAAAAAGCTGGAGGGACAAGTTAATAATTATTGGTCAAAAGTGGACAGAATGGAAATTAGGGAATATTTGATAATTGGGACCTTGCCATTTGCCCTTACTAAAAAAGAATTAGCACAGGTTTTCAGCTCAATATCACTTCTTGTCGACAAGGTTGTGAGTAAAGACATAGGTGCACTTGAAAGATTTGACACAAAAACCCTTTCTACAATAAAGAGACTGCTTCTAATACTTGCTGAAAGTGAAGTTGTTAGTCTGAATAAATTGGAACAGCTTTTGTATATAAACAGACTGACAATAGCTGAAATTCTTGATGTTTTGGAAAAAGCCGAGTTGCTCATTAAGGTTCCGGCTCATGGAGCAAATGTGGCTGTCGTTAAAAAACCTGCCAAATATCTATTCATGAGCCCAGCTATTAGAATGGCATTTTTCAGTATTGCAGGACTGGAAAGTACTTTTTTAAGTAGGCAAGGCAGACTCTTGGAAGATATTGTGGCTGCTCATTATCACAGAGAATTTTTGTCTAAAGGTGTAGGGAGTCTGAGCTATGACAGTAGGGAAAATGGCGCTGATTTTATATTTCGCATTGCTAATAAAATTCAAATAGCTGCTGAGATAGGTATCGGAAAGAAAAATGCCAAACAAGTAGCTAAAACCATGAAAAGCACAAAATGTGATTATGGCATCGTTATTTCTCAAGAAAGATTGAGTTTAGACAGAATGGATGAAAACATACTTATGATACCGTTAGATTATTTCCTCTTAATGTAAATAATTGATGCTGTCCCAGATTTGTCTATCTTAGTATGAAAATGCAATTTTTAAAATATTTTTTAACTTCTTTTGAATGAGTGGCGGTTCTTTGTTTTTTTGAGAAATATTATCGTTTCAAATTTGTATTATTTGAGCAAAGGAATTTCAGGTATCATCCTTTTGCAATTTTTAAAGGCCGGTTACCTGGATAAGAAAAGTTCTTAAGTATTTTTTAGAATAATTTTATGAAAAGATTTCTTGGGAAATCAGCAATCATAGGATTACTTTCAATTTTTTCTTTGGCATCACTGTTTGCTGCTCCTGTTGGAGCACAAGCAAAAGCCGAAAAACCAAAGATTGCAATTGTGGATAGAAATTCAAACTCGATGGTTTTGAAGGTTAAGCAGGATGATTTTGAAAAAGATTTGGTAACAATCAAGATGCGCGTTGAGAAAATTGCAACTGGCGAAAAATTTGATCGTATTTTCAAGGTTAGGTTGAATGAACACGGAAGAAAACAGGTTACTATAAAAGATTTAACTCCTGGTACGAAATATAAATTTATGGCAAAAATCAAAGAAAGAGGAGATAATGTTTATAGTAATTTCTCCGATTCCGAAAAAGCTTCAACTAAAATATGAGTTTTGAAAGTAATTCATGGTGCTGTGTTTCAGGCAGAGACCAAACTCGGTTGATCTGCGAAAAATTAAAGGCTCCCTGCACGGGAGCTTTGATTTGTGTTAAAATAGAATTGAAACAATGTTGTAGAGGATATTTTCAGAAAAAACAAATCGTTTGTTATTAATAAAAGATAGTATATGTTTGATAAATATTTGGCATTTGAAAAATCCGTTGGTTGTGTTGTGTATAGAATGGAAAAAGAAAAGATCTTGTTTCTCTTGGTGCAATATCGTTCTTGGCAATGGGATTTTCCGAAAGGGCACATGGAAAAAGGGGAAAGCGAAGAACAAACCATGGCAAGAGAAATCAGGGAAGAAACTGGAATCGTTGACTTGTCTATTCTTCAAGGATTTCGGACCCAATCAAATTATTTTTATGTGGCCAAGGGAAATGAAAAAAAAGAGCGTCAAAAAGAAGGTAGGGGAATTTATATTTTTAAAAGAGCAGTTTTTTTTGCAGCTCAAACTTTTAATAAAGATGTAAAAATAGATTTTGAAAATAAAAACTTTGCCTGGCTCACATATGGGGAAGTTCTTGATCGATTGAAAAATGATGGTTCAATAAGGATAATAAAAGAAGTTTTTGCCGAGCTAGACTCAAGAAAGAATGTGGAATGAGAAAATGTATTATTTCTTGAGGGAACATAATACATAAACATATGACATATACAGGAGGGGAATATTCGTTGGAAGATCTTTTTAGACAACTTGAAAAACAAGCCAGGAGTGAGAATGTTTCCAACTATGAAGAATATATTGATCTGGTGGACAATATTATTGAAGAAAAAAAGAGTTATGGTTTTCTGGTTGATGAAGAGGATCTTGAGCAATTTAAGCATGACTTGGAGCTCCGTTGGCCTGAGATTGAAAAGCACTTGCTGAATGCTTAAGATAACCCTTGTTCCTATTGATAATTTCCTTTGTGTTTTTTTATGCTTGCGATAATTTGCTAATTCGGTTAGCATTAAATTGTGTTTTATTTTAACACTAAAGTAGTTCCTAAAACAATAAAATATGAGAGAGGAGGTAAGTATGTCAAAAAATGGGAAGAAAGATGTACGTTTAATAGTGGTTTCAGTGGAAACATATGCTTGCGTAAAAGAATGTGAAGAAAAAATGACAGAATGTTTAAAGGGTTTTAAATACCCAGGGCTCGTAATAGTTTGGAATGTTACCAAAAGCAATAAGCGTGTTATTGATGGTGGTTTTGTGACTATTATCAGAGTCGAAGGCGATAGCAGCGGAAAGCTGTGGGCCGATAGTGGTATGGGCAAGCTCTGTGCTCAGCTCGAAAAAACAGGATATTATATCTTAGGCATACCAATCAAGGCATTTTCTTATGTGCCTAAAGAAGAGAAGTAATGAATATTAAGGGGTTCACACAGTGAGCCCTGTTTTTTTATAAATATTGCCTATTTGAAAGATATGTTATAAAATTAAACCTATGAATATGCAAAGAAAATTACAATTAAAATTTGGAGCCATTATTTTGTTGGCTGTTTTTGTCGGTCTGGTTTCATATCCACAGGCTGTATCAAAAATTCCGAGCATCTATAATGTTTTGAGTAAACCCAAGATAAATTTGGGGCTGGATTTGCAGGGAGGAATTCATTTGGAATATGAAGCGGATGTGACAAATATTGATTCTGCAAAGATTGGAGAGGCTTTGCAGGGAGCTCAAAATGTTATTGAGCGAAGAATTAATGCTTTTGGTGTGGGCGAACCATCTGTGCAAACCACAAAAAAAGCTCCGTATCGCGTGATTGTTGAACTCCCAGGAATTAAGAATATTGAAGAAGCAAAACAAAAAATAAAAGATGCACCTTCGCTTGAATTTAAAGAAGAAGGTCCTGTTGATCCTCAAATTGCTCAAATGTTCGAACAATCAAATCAGCAAACAAAAGAAAAAGCTCAGAAAATTCTTGAAGAAATAAAAAAGGGTGGTGATTTTTCACAATTAGCCAAGGACAATAGCGAAGACCCCGGCTCAAAGGATAAGGGTGGAGATCTTGATTTTGTAAAAAAGGGTGCTTTTGTTCCTGAATTTGATAAAGTTCTTTTTGAAGCAAATTTAAAACCAGGAGAGGTGTATTCGCAATTGGTTGAGTCTCAGTTTGGTTGGCACATAATAAAATTTATAGAATCTCGTGGAGAAGGGGAGAATAAGGAGGTGCACAGTGCACATATTCTTTTTGCAAAGAAAGATCCTTCTCAATATGAACAATTCAAATATCAAACAACGGGACTTACGGGTAAAAATTTGAAAATGGCAACCGCTCAATATTCAAATGGACAAGGTGTTGGTGAACCAGAAGTCGCACTTCAGTTTGATGAGGAGGGAACAAAACTTTTTGCCGAGCTTACCAAAAAAAACCTTGGCAAGCAAATTGCAATTTTTTTGGATGGCCAATTGCAAATAGCTCCAACTGTGCAAGTTGAAATTACAAATGGTCAAGCTGTGATTACAGGGAACTATACTTTCAAGGAAGCCAAAGACATTGCTGATCGTCTTAATCAAGGTGCTTTGCCTGTCCCGTTGAAACTCGTTGGACAACAACAAGTTGAGGCAACACTTGGATCAGATTCACTTCGAAGTATTTTGATTGCTGGTGGAATTGGGTTGGCTGCCGTTGTTATTTTCATGCTTATCTTTTATCGCTTCCTTGGTCTTGTGGCATCCTTGGCCCTATTGATCTATACTGGCTTGATGATTGTTATTTTCAAATCTACAGGAATTACATTGACTCTTTCTGGCATTGCTGGTTTCGTGCTCTCAATTGGTATGGCAGTGGATGCAAACATCTTGATTTTTGAAAGAACCAAGGAAGAAATTCGTCATGGTCGTTCCATAAAAAATTCTTTGGATGAAGGTTTTAAGCGTGCTTGGACTTCTATTTTTGATGGAAACATGTCATCATTGCTGACTGCTGGTATTTTGTATTTCATGGGAACTGGTTTTGTGAAGGGTTTTGCTGCTTCTCTTGGTATTGGAGTTGCCGTTTCAATGTTTACAGCTGTAGTGATAACTCGTACGATGCTAAGATTTATTATTAGCGACTGGATTCATGGAAGAACCTGGATGGTTGGAGTTAAAAAATCTAACATATTAAATTAAAAAAATTTATCACATGTTAAATATTATCAGCAAAACAAAATACGCGTATATATTTTCCATAGCATTGTCGGTGCTTAGTATTTTGAGTTTGGCTGTTTGGGGTTTGAAATACGATATTGATTTTACTGGCGGAACTCGCATGGCAGTTAAATTTGCTGATGAAATTCCTGCAAAAAATGAAGTTGCTGCAACTTTGGAATCATTGAATCTTAACAGTTTAACTTTGCAAAATTCAGAAAACAACACTATTGTTATTCGTTATGCATCTGAGGATGACAATGTTAATGATGAAGTTTGGAAAGCAATTGTTGGAAAATATGGTCAAGCAACTCAATCAAGTGTAGATTTCATCAATTCAACTGTTTCAGGCGAACTGAAATCAAAATCTTTGAGCGCAATTGTGTTGGCCATTGCTGTGATTATGGCATATATTGCCTGGGCTTTTCGAAAAGTTTCTCGTCCTGTTGAATCTTGGAAATATGGTGCAGGAGCGGCAATTGCCTTGGCTCATGATATTTTGATCACAACCGGAGTTTTTTCTATTCTGGGACATTTTTATGGAATTGAAGTCGGCATTCCTTTTATTGCGGCCCTCCTGACCATTTTGGGATTTTCAGTGCATGACACAATTGTTGTGTATGACAGAACTCGTGAAAACTTGCTTAGAGGCTCAAATAAAGAAGATTTTGCTGATGTTGTGAACAAAAGTTTGAACGAAACATTGGTTCGATCCATAAACACTTCAATGACGGTTATCATCACATTGCTGGCCATTTATTTTTTTGGTGGAGTGGCTATTAAATATTTTGCTTTGGCGCTTTTGGTTGGTATAGCGTTTGGAACATATTCGTCAATTTTCATTGCTTCGGCACTTTTGGTTACTAGTCACGAATTGACAATTAGATATAAGCGCTAAGGCGCTTGAAATTGCGTTGTTCGTCCCAAATGAAAGTGCTCTTTCATTTGCTGATTCACTAGCAATTATAAAAAATAATTTCGAATTCTGAATTTCGAATTTCGAATCAAGTCTGAATGACATAATGTTTCAAACATTAAAAATGGTAATTCATTCAAAATTCAAAATTGGAAATTCAAAATTAATTTTAAATTAGTATGGGTATTTTAGATGCTTTCAAAAAGAAAAAAGATGACAAAAATTCAAATCCTCTTGATCCTCAAAACATGGGATTTATGCAGCGAATGGCGATGAAAAAATTGGAAAAAATGAGTCCTGATGAAAGAGAAAAGTTGATGAAAAAGGTAATGACTCCAGACAATATCCAAAAAAACAAAGCTGACATTCTAAAAACTCTTGAGGCTATGAAAAAGTCCGGTCAAATGAATGACCACCAAATCTTCGAAGCCAAGAAAAGGCTAGGACTTCTATAGAAAAATTAAAAACCGGTAAAGTGCGTATACACTTCACCGGTTTAATTTATGCTGTTGTTTGTTGGCTGATTTTTTTGTTTTTATACATTTCGTTATCGGCCTCTCTAATTATTTCTTCAAGGCTTATGTTACTTCCTTTGGTAAGTTTTTTGGTTGAAAATCCAATGGCGGCTGTCATTTTGATTGTTACCCCTCCAATTTCCATTGACCATGCTCCCATATCTTTTAAGATTCTCTCAACCAAGGATGAGACTGCATCATAATTAGGGTCGCTGCCTATTATAACAACCTCATCTCCACCTAGTCGCACGCAAAGATCAGTGTCTCGTATGGCATCCAATAACTGTCTTGCAAAATATTGGAGTAATCGATCACCTTCATGATGTCCAAACCTGTCGTTGATAGGCTTGAATTTATTAAGGTCTAGCATGATAGCCCAGACATACCACTCGTGGCGACGTGCTTCAGCTATAATGCGCGGTGTATTTTCTTCTAGATAATGCCTGCTGTGGAGTTCTGTTAAGGTGTCGTAGTTACTTATGTTGCGTAGTCTCTCTTTACTTTGCAGTGCAACAGTAAGAAAATATGACACCAAAAGTAATACTGTAATACCAATAGTAAGCATAATCCATTCAGCGATTGTTTCTGATAATTTCATTTGTACCATTTGGTGTGTTTCCTCAAATATTTTTGAGAGCGAAACTGCACAAATAATCGCTATTATGCACTTCGATAAAGATGTTTTTTTTAGCCACCAGCTGTTAATTCTTCGAATTAAGGGTTTTATCATAGCAATCTCCTTTTGTATGTGAAATTGTGAAAGATCTGACTCAGTACTGCTGCAGGAAACAATTTTCCCACAATATACAATTATACATCTTTTTGGATATTAAGTCAACCCCTTGTCGATTTGACCTTTTGTAAAGCCAAAGCTGGGTGTTGCAAAAAGTTGTGTAAATTGGTATTATAAATCTATATTTAGCAATAAAAATTTTATGGAAAAACAACAAGAAAAAGTAATTGAAGAAATTTTGACTCGCGGAGTCAATGAGGTTATTGATTGTGAAAATCTTAAAAAGAGGCTTCTTGGTGGCGAAAAGCTTCGAATCAAATTTGGTACTGATCCGACTAGTCCAAATATTCATCTGGGTAGAGCTGTGTCACTTTTAAAATTGCGAGATTTGCAAGAATTGGGACATCAGATTGTTTTTTTGATTGGGGACTTTACTGGTGTGATTGGAGATACTTCTGATAAAGAAAGTGAACGTCCGATGCTTGAGCGAGCTGTGGTGGAAAAAAATATGGAAACATATTTTGAGCAAGCTGGAAAAATTTTGGATATGAGTAAGGTTGAAGTTGTTAAAAATTCTGATTGGCTCGGAAAACTAACATACAATGAAATTTCTGAGCAGGCTGATATTTTTTCCTTGGCTGAATTTATCGCGCGCGATAATATTAAAAAAAGATTGGAAAAAGGAACACGTATATCGCTCCGCGAACTTTTGTATCCATTGATGCAAGGTTACGATAGTGTGGTGCTGAAAGCTGATTTAGAACTTGGGGGAACTGATCAACGTTTCAATCTTTTGGCTGGACGCGAAATGCAAAAAAAATATAAGCAAAAACCTCAAGATGTTATGATGACCGATTTGATTGAAGGTACTGATGGAAGAAAAATGAGTTCCTCTTGGGGCAACACTATCAATCTGACCGACGATGCCAACTCCATGTTTGGCAAGGTTATGAGTATGGGAGATGAATTGATTGGAAAATATTTTGTGCATTGTACACGTGTGCCAATGGAAGAGATTGCTCAAATTGAAAAAGAAATGAAAGACGAAACACTGAACCCTCGCGATGCAAAGCTTCGCTTGGCTGGAGAAATTGTAAAAATTTATCACAGCGAAGATTTGGCACGCAGCGCTCGAGAATATTTTATTAACACTTTTTCAAAAAAAGAAATCCCAACCGACATTGCAGAATTTGTGATTGAGGGCGAAATGAAATTGGCAGAATTGCTGGTAAAATCAAGCAACGCATCCAGTATGGGCGATGCTCGCAGAAAAATTGAACAAGGTGGAGTGTCAGTTGATGATGAAAAAATAACCGATGCCCAGAAAATAATTGATAAGGAATTTAACGGAAAGGTTTTTAAAATAGGCAAGCTGGGTTTTGTAAAAATAATTTTTCCTAAATAATATGCTTGAACAAAAAATAGCTCAAATCAAGAAAGATGCGCTTGTTGAAATCTCTTCAGTGCAGACCTTGGATGCAGCTAACAATCTTCGCATCAAATATCTTGGACGCAAAAGTGAATTTACGGGTATTCTTAAAAGTCTTAAGGATATGTCTGAGGACGAAAGAAAAACAATCGGACAATTGGCTAATTTGATTAAGATTGAAATTGAAACTGCTTTTGCTGCAAAGGAAAAAGAACTTAAAGAAAAAAGTTTTGATTTTGCAGCGGAAAAAATTGATGTGACAATGCCAGCCAAGAAGCTGCAGCGGGGTCATCTTCATCCATTAAGTAGAATTCAATATGAAATTGAGGATATTTTTACTTCAATGGGATTTGAAATTGCTGATGGTCCAGAGGTAGAAACAGAATTCTATAATTTTGATGCATTGAATATTCCAAAGGATCATCCAGCTCGCGACATGCAAGATACTTTCTGGCTGAAAAATAACGAACAACTGACAACTAACAATAAACAACAAGAAAAAATTGTGATGCGTACGCAGACTTCTGATGTGCAGATTCGCTTTATGGAAAAGCACACACCGCCATTTCGCATTATTGCGCCTGGAAGGGTTTTTCGTCGCGAATCAACTGACACAACACATGATCATACTTTTCATCAATTCGAAGCTTTGATGGTGGGAGATGATATTACTGTGGGAAATCTTAAATTTGTTGCTCAGCAATTTTTTTCTCGTTTTTTCAAAAAAGAAGTTGAAATCAGACTTCGTCCAAGTTATTTCCCATTCACTGAACCAAGCTTTGAATTTGATATTAATTGTTTGGTCTGCGGTGGGAAAGGATGTTCTTCATGCAAATGGGCTGGTTGGCTTGAGCTTGGTGGTGCCGGGATTGTAAATCAGAATGTTTTTGAAGCTGTTGGATATCCAAGAAATAAGTATCAAGGATTTGCCTGGGGATTCGGGTTGGAAAGATTGGCAATGATGAAATACAAGATTGATGACGTCAGGCTTTTCCATTCTGGGGATTTAAGATTTATTAAACAATTCTGATTCAGTTAATTAGTCGATTAGGTAATTAGTTAAATAGGTATTTAACTAATTAACTAGGAAATTAATTAACCAATTAACTATAATGAAATATTCTTACAATTGGCTCAAGGAGCTTTCAGACACAAAAAAAACTGCCGCTGAAATTGCACAGCTAATAACCATGCATTCTTTTGAGGTTGAATCTGTGGAAAAAGTAGGCTCTGATTTTGAGGGTGTGGTAGTTGGAGAAATTTTAGAAATCTCCAAGCACCCCAATGCCGACAAGCTTCAATTGACAAAAGTTGATGTAGGTGATGGTAAAGTTTTGGGTATTGTTTGTGGCGCAACAAACATTAGTGTGGGCGATCATGTTCCCGTGGCAACTGTTGGCACAAAAATGCCTGTTGGTTTTGAAATAAAGGAAGCTGAAATAAGAGGGGAAAAATCTTTTGGAATGCTTTGTGCTTTCGATGAATTAGGATTGGGAACTGATCACAGTGGAATCATGCAGTTGGACAAAAAAACGAAAATTGGAGCAACATTCGCAAGCGTTGTTAATAACAGTGATGAAGTTTTGGATATTAAAGTTTTGCCGGACAGGGCTCATGATGCGGTCTCTCATGTGGCGATGGCTCGAGAAATTGTTGCACTTGAAGGAGGAAAAATGGATTATGACTATGAGGGATTGGTTTTGGGAAACAAAAAAGTCAAGAATCTAAAAGTTAAAATTGAAAATAAGGAACTTTGCAAAAGATATATTGGTGCAGTTCTCAGCGGCGTGCAAGTAAAATCTTCTCCAGACTGGATGAAAGCGCGCTTGGAAGCTTGCGGTTTAAATGCAATTAATAATGTGGTTGATGCCACCAATTATGTCATGCTTGAATTGGGGCAACCGCTGCATGCATTTGACGGAGATGTGATTGGTAATGAAATTATTGTCAGAACTGGAAAAAAGGATGAAGAACTTTTATTGCTTGATGATAGCAAAATTAAATTGACTCACAATGACATTGTTATTGCTGGTAAAAACGGAGCTTTGGCTTTGGCTGGAATTATGGGCGGAAAAGATTCTGGAATTTCTGAGAATTCGACAAATATCATTCTTGAAGCTGCAAATTTTAAGCCTCTTTCAATTCGAAAAACCAGATCACGTCTGGGACTTTTCACTGATGCGTCTTCACGTTTTGAAAAAGAGCTTGATCCAAATTTGGCTGAAAAAGCCATGGTGCGTGTAATTGAAATTTTGGAGCACACTGCCAACGCAACTTTTGAAGGCGTGGTTGATGAATATCAAGAAAAAATAAAACCGTGGACGGTTGAGCTGGATCTTGCCTATGTTGATAAATTGTTGGGCGTGGCTGTTCCTTCAAAAATTAGCGAAAAAATCCTGACATCTTTGGGCATAAAAGTAAAAGTTAAGAAGGGTACGCTTTTGGCTGAAATTCCAACTTTTCGAATTGATCTTAAAAGGCAGGAAGATTTGATTGAGGAGATTGGGAGAATTTATGGATATGATAAGGTTGAAAATGTTGCCCCATCAGTTGTTGTGACTGCTGCCAAGCAAAATGAAGGCAGAATTTTTGAGCGTGCTTTGAAAAATATTTTAATCGGGCAAGGTTTTTCTGAAGTGTATAACTATTCTTTTTATTCTGCCAAAGATGCAGAGCTTTCTCAACTTGGCAAGATAAAACACCTTGAATTAGAAATGCCAATGAGTCCAGAGCAATCGCAGCTGCGCGTGAGCTTGATTCCAAATCTGCTTAAAAATGTTAAGGAAAATTTAAAGAATTTCAATGAATTTAATATTTTTGAAATTGGAAAAGTGTATTGGTCCCGCCTCGTGTCGACGAGTGGTCATCTCCACGAGTCGAGGCAGGCAAATAAAGAAGTTTTGCCCGAAGAAAAAAGCATCTTGGTGGGTGTGATGGTGCTGAAGAAAAAAAGTGCCAAGGAGGAAAAAATGGATAAGCGACATGAATCAGGATTTTTTGAAGCCAAGGCTGCAGTTGATCATGTTTTGGCGCAACTTGGAATTATTGATCACTACTATGACACATTTAATGGGGTTCCAATTGAAATGCCTCTTGCTTTGTGGCATCAAGGTCGCTCTGGTGAAATAAAAATTCACGGTAGTGAGAAATCTTTTGGATATGTCGGCGAAATAAGTCCTTTTGTCTTGGAAAGTTTTGATATTAATACCAGAGTGGTAATGTTTGAATTCGATATGGAAAAACTTTCTGATATTTCTGAAGAGGAAAGGGAATATGCGCCAATTCGAAAACACCCAGTTGTCACGAGAGACATTTCTTTGCTTGCACGGAAAGATGTGCGTGTTGATGAAATTTTGCAAACAATTCAATTGGCTGGAGGGGACTTGGTTTTGGATGTTGATCTTTTTGATGCAATTGATTTTGCTGATGATACTTCAAGTTTTGCTTTTCATATAATCTTGGGTTCTTCTGAGCGTACATTGACCGGAAAAGAGATTGACGATGCAATGAATTTGATCACAAAACAACTTGAAAGTAAACTTGGAATAAAAATTCGTCAATAATCCTAAGAGGGACAATTTGTGTTAAAACAGGGAGCATTTTTTGCCCCTGTTTTTTTGTGAACAGGAAGGACTTGACAAAAATTTAATATGTGTTAATATAATTTGAAACTTAATTTTATTCAATTTAGCCTCAAATCATATGGACATTCTTACTACTCGAATTGAAAAACAAGCGGAAATAAAGTCATTGCTTTTTTCTGAAGCACTCAAATTTATTGTGAAAGATTTTTCACAAAGAGCGCAGGAAATAATTTTTTCGCGTTATGGTGTTTTTAATTCTCATCCTTTGACATTAGAAGAAATTGGAAAAAAATATCAGATTACTCGAGAACGTGTGCGTCAGGTTATTCGTGAAGTCTTGAAAAAAGTTCATGAAAAAAGAGAAGAGCAAGTTTTTTCTCAAGTTGTTGAAAAAATTGTCTTGGCCTTGAAAGCAAATGGTGGTATAATGGAGAAAAAGAATTTGCTTGCAGTGCTTGGTAAAGGACAATCAAGCGAACAGGCAGCAGCAACTTTTTTCTTGGAATGTATTGATGATGTGAAAGAAGTTGAGATGAAAGGAGAACTTGCTCTTTCCTATGCAATGCCGGATTTTGATTTGGAAAAATGGCAAGCGATCAAAAATGCTGTGGTTGAAATTTTGAAAAATCAAGAGAAACCCCTTTCTGAAGAAGAGATATTCAACTTCGTGAAAGATGACATGAAAGAATTTGATTTGTCAAAAGAAATTCTGACTCATTATTTGGAAGTTTCAGATGAAATCAAGAAAAATACTTTTGGTAAGTGGGGTATTGCAAAGTGGAAAGAAATTTCTCCGAAAGGAACAAGAGAAAAAGCGTATCTGGTTTTAAAGGAAGCAGCAAAACCACTGCATTTTAGAGATATTGCCAAAAAAATTGACCAATATCATTTGAACAAAAAGAAAACGCATGCTCAAACTGTTCATAATGAGCTTATCAAAGATAAGAATTTTGTTTTGGTTGGACGCGGAATCTATGCTTTGGTTGAATGGGGATACAAGAGCGGAACCGTCAAGGATGTTATTGAAGAAATTTTGAGCAAGAGTGGAAAACAATTGAACAGAGAAGAAATTTTGAACAAGGTTTTGGAGATAAGACATGTAAAAAAATCCACCATTGTTATAAACTTGAATAATTATTTTTCAAAATCAAAAAGTGGAATGTATTCAATAAAGAAATAATAATCCGATACGAAACTACGAAACCAACACGAATCTACGAACGGAAAATTACGTCTTAAGACGCAATCTCTATACTAAAATAAATACAACATAATGGACATTATTTCATCTTCAATAATTGGAATAGGTGCAGATATAAAAACGGCGGCCGAAGTCATGAACTATGTTTGGTTCATTGCTTTGCCGCCGATTTTGTTTTTTCTATTCAAAGAACTTTGGATATATCATATTCAAAGTGCTTATTGGGCTGCTCCTGATTGGGTGGTGCTTGAAATTATTCCTCCAAAAAATATTGAAAAAAGTCCAAAACCGATGGAGGCTCTTTTTACAACATTTGCAGGCGTTGAAAAAAGTTTTGATATTGCTGAAGAATACATTAGCGGAATGTTTCCTGATTATATGAGTTTGGAAATTGTGAGCAATGAAGGATCTGTCCATTTCTATATCAGATCAATGAAAAAATATCGTCATCTGGTGGAGGCAGCTTTGTATGCTCAATATCCAGATGTGGAAATCTTGGAAGTTCCTGATTATGTTAATGAGGTTCCAAGAGTTATTCCTAATGGACAATGGGACTTGTGGGGAGCTGACATTGCATTTACCAACAAGCATGATGGATATCCAATCAGAACCTACGCTCAATTTGAAGAGGATATCACTGGCACCATGATTGATCCTTTGGCTGGACTTTTGGAAGTTATGGGAAAACTTGGACCAGGACAACAAATGTGGCTTCAATGGGTAATATATCCAAAATCTCCATCATGGGGATTAAAAGCAGGGAAAGCTTTGGCTGATAAATTGAAAGGAAAAGAAAAAATTGAAAAAAGTTTGCTTGAAAGTGTCTGGACTGATTTTCAGCATGTGGTCACTCATCTTTTTGCTGGCTTAAAAGGGCCTGTTGAATTTCCAGCGGAAAAGAAAAAAGAAGATCAGCCTCTTGATACACGTCTTTCTCCTGGCGAGCGTGATGTCCTCAAAGCAGTTGAAGAAAATCTTGGAAAGTGGCAATTTGGAGTCAAAGGTAGATATGTATATCTTGGTCGCAGAGAAAATTTCGACAAGGCTTTGGGAGTTTCTGGTTTTTGGGGAAGTTTGAAACAATTCAATGACGACAACATGAATGGTTTCAAGCCTGACAACACTTCAAAAACTTTTGCAAATTGGATTAATCAAAGAAATCGTTTGCGCTATCGTCAACGTAAAATTCTTAGACGATACAGGACAAGAAACAAAGATGGTGTCATGATTACTTTGAGTACAGCAGAATTGGCAACAATTTTTCACTTGCCAGACATGAATGTGATGGCACCATCTCTTACTCGTGTGGAAGCCAAGCGAGGAGGCGCGCCTTCAAATTTACCAATAGAATAATTTCTAATTTTCAATTTTTAATTTCTAAACAATTTCCAATTTCTAAATGAATCAATGATTTTAAAATTGAAAAATTTAAGCATTGAAACATTGTTTGAAAATTGAAAATTATAAATTGAAAATTTTTTTACCCATGGCCAATAATAATGAAATTGCATTTTTTGCAAAAACAAATTTTAGAAATCAAGAAAGAGTTTTTGGAATCAAGACTGATGATCGAACCAGGCACATGTACATCATCGGAAAAACCGGTATGGGAAAAACGAACCTTCTTGAAAATCTTGTTGTTCAAGATATTCGAAATGGTCATGGAATTTGTTATATCGATCCGCATGGAGACACTGCTGAAAAACTTTTGAAAGCAGTTCCATCAAACAGAATAAACGATGTTATATATTTGAACCCTGCTGATCAGAATTTTCCATTGGCATTTAATGTGATGGAATCAGTTGATCCTGATTATCGTCACTTGGTGGCTTCTGGTTTGATTGGTGTTTTCAAAAAAATCTGGGCTGATTCTTGGGGACCTCGTTTGGAATATATTTTGCGAAATGCCATTTTGGCCTTGTTGGAATATCCAGGAAGCACTTTGCTCGGAGTTACAAGAATCTTGGTGGATAAAAAGTACCGCGAAAGAGTTGTGGACAAAGTGACTGATCCGGTGATCAGACAATTTTGGGTGGATGAATTTCCAAAATGGAGTGACAAGGTTTTGCAAGAAGTTGTTTCTCCGATTCAAAACAAGGTCGGTCAATTTCTTTCCAGTTCTTTGATTAGAAATATTGTTGGTCAAACACAATCTTCTTTTGACATTCGCGATATCATGGATTCTCGCAAAATTTTGATTCTCAATCTTTCCAAGGGTCGCATCGGAGAAGACAACAGTGCACTTTTGGGAGCAATGATGATCACAAAAATTCAATTGGCAGCCATGGGACGCGTGGATATTCCTGAACATGAAAGAAATGATTTTTATTTGTATGTTGATGAGTTTCAAAACTTTGCAACGGAATCTTTCGCAAACATTTTGTCTGAGGCTCGAAAATATCGTCTCAATCTTATTTTGGCCAATCAGTACATAACTCAGATTGATGAAAAAGTGCGCGATGCAATTTTTGGAAATGCAGGCACCATAATTTCATTTCGAGTTGGCGCAACAGATGCTGAATTTTTGGAAAAAGAATTTGCTCCAGTTTTTGTGCAAAATGATATTGTGAATTTGCCGAAATATAATATTTATTTGAAATTGATGATTGACGGAATTGCTGGGGATGCTTTTTCTGCCACGACATTGCCTCCCGTATATATTGGGGATACTTTGGATAATGAGGAAAAAATCATAGCAATGTCACGTGAGCGCTATGCTGCCAGCAAGGAAGAGGTTGAAGACAAAATTTCACGTTGGGCTGGGGTAATGCCCGCAGCTGGTTTTCAAACCGTAAACAAGCCTGCCAGTGCTTTTTCTGCTGGGCAAGTTATTCAAAATCCAAACAATGTTCAATACAAAGCTCCGCAGTCACAGCCGCAACAAAGTCAGAGCGCACACAGGAACTTTTCAGTTCCAGCTTCTTCTCAATCCAGTCAAATTCAACAGCCTGTCATAACTCAGCAATCAAGCATGCAGCAAGCCTCCCAGAGTGCTCCAGAGCCCTTCAGCGCCCCCAAGCCTCAAGAAGTGACAAGACCGCAGGTTGTTGCTGAAAAAAGTTCAGTTTTGGCAGATAATTTTGAAAAAAGTGCTGAAATAAAGCCAAATTTCAATGATTCAGTGGAATTGGCTGTTGAAAATCCTCAAATTCAGGAAAATAAGGTTCAGTTGGAGCAAGAAAATCAAAACCCTGACTATTATGTGAAACCCGTTGATGACAGGCCAAAATTCGACGCCATTTGTGATATGTGTGGGGACAACATTCAAATCCCGTTTCAACCAGATGGGAAAAGACCAACATTCTGCAAAGATTGTCTCAAAGAATATCAACGCATGACTGCCAAAGAAAAACTTAATCAGGAACGAAAAATGCAACGTCAACAGGAAGATGTGCAAACACAAATTCCTCAAATTCCTCAACCAGCATTGGCAAGGCCTGATCAATTGCCAGTTTCTCATCCGCAGGAAACTCCACATCCAAGCAGACATGTTTCAAGTGCTCCGAGAATGCATCAATCTCAATATGCCGCACCTTCCAGAAGTCAACGAGCTCAAGCAAAGCCAGAAAAAAGAATTGAGCCAAAATCATATGCACCGCAAGAGCATCCTATGAGTCTTTCACAAATGCAACACATTGCTCCAAAAAAATTCAAGCCGCGCCAAAGAGCCAGTGTCAATCTTGATGAAGTTCGCAATCTTATTAATGCTAACAAAAATCAAAACTAGCAAAATTTCTTTCAGAATCATGAATTTTAAATGAACTGTAAAAACTGACCAGAATTAATTTTCAGGTCAGTTTTTTTGTGATACAATATCAATATGTTTAATAACAATTTATCTAAATAGAAAAATGAAAAAAATAAAAAAAATAATGCACTGGTTTTTCGGATTTTTGTTGGTGTTTGTTTTTTTGTCAGTTCCTGCCCAGATCAGAAACTTTTCAACAGTTCATGTTTTGGCGGAAGATGAAGAATATCCAGGAGATGTTTATGAAAATACGACTTGGGGAGATGATCATGCTTTCATTGAAGATGAAGTGTATGTTTCTAGTAGTGTGACATTGACACTCTCCGGAGGAGATCATGTTTTTGAAAAAAGGGTAGATGTTTTGAGTGGATCAAACATAATACTCAATGAGGGGAACTATGTCTTTGAAGGACCTATTTATTTTTCTAATAATACAAAATTTATTCTTAAAAAAGGAAACTATGTTTTTGAGGATGATGTTTCCCTGGGGGATGAATCAAAATTGATTATTGAAAAGGGTGTGAATATAAAATTTAAAGGCATTGCGACAAGAACTCCCTGTGGTGTCCCCAAAGACCCACAGGGATGAATTGGAGCAAAACTGACAATTACCACAACTGCTGTATAATGAATGCATATGACGAATACGAATACAGACGAAAACATGTGGCATTGGTATCACAATGTATCCGAAGCATACTATCACATACAACTGACTGTAAAATACAGAAAGGCTCTGTTAAACCAAAAGACCGAAGGCATAATACTGGAAATCACGAAGGGCATGAAAGATAGATATGACTTGGAAATATCACATGTTGGATTCGATAAAAATCATGTGCACCTGCTCTGTAAATTCCTGCCAAAATACTCTGGTGGGCAAGTAGTAAAATTGATAAAATCAATAACAGCAAAGAAAATTTTCAAAGACGTGCCAGAAGTAAAAAATCAGCTGTGGGGTGGAGAGTTTTGGTCAGATGGTTACTACTTTGCCACGGTAAGTGGTAGAGGTAGTAAAAGCACAATAGAAAATTACATCAAAAACCAGGGCAGGGAAAAAGATATTAAACAACTCAAGTTATTCGAAATCTAACATGCATTTAATTAGACGCCCTGTGGTGTCCCCAAAGACCCACAGGGTATTCACATACGTATTTAAAATGCAAAAGCAAATTCTAAAAATTTACCCTGTGAAATTGTTTACCAGGTTGAATTTATTTTATTCAACACGGAGCCCATATTTAACTGGGGTTTTTCTCTCACTTGCAATCTTTTTTGCTGTGCCGAATTTTGGCAAAGCTGATGTAAATACAATCATTGTTGATCCTGCTAATGTTATTGACTGTGGAACATTAAATCAGGCAAACTAACTATATCCTTGTCAAGTACCTCGGCCTTCAAACAGCCTGGGTACTTTTTCTTTTATCCTCAAAAGGAACTCCACTTTTCCAAACAGCGTAGATTACATGTGCCATCTTGTTCATTGTGGCGCAGAGCGCAACTTTGTATGCTTTGCCCTCGCTTCTTTTCTTTTGAAAAAAATCCCTAAAAACGTTATCATGCAAAACTGCTACAGAACAAGCATTGTACAGTCTTGTACGCAGTATTTTATTGCCACGTTTGGAAATGTATCCTTTACCATGAATTGATGTCCCACTGAGATGCACGCGCGAATCCAGACCAATGTAGGCAACCATCCTTTTGGGATGTGAGAATCTTGAAACATCATTAATTTCAGAAATGAAACTTATGGCAGTGATGGGTCCAACTCCAATGATGCTTTGCAAAAGCTTTTGCTCATCTTTTCTGAATTCTTTCAATTCTTTTTCTAATTGTTTAATCTCTAAATCTACAGCATTAATTAACCTTTCATTTGATTTGGAAATTGAAATTCCAAGATTAGTTTCTTTGTATGAAACACTATCTTGTTTGCGATTGAGTGTATTTTTCATCATTGCTAAGGAATCTCTTTGCCGAACTAAACTTTTGATTGTTAAAGTTTCGCTAGTATCAATGAATTTGTATCCAGCCCTATTGGCTGTGCAATATCTAATCAACCCAGCATCCTTTTTATCATTTTTAACTCTTCGTAAACTGATCTGGTTTTGTTTTTTGACAATCAGCGGATTGATTACATTTACACAAAAACCTGCCTTACTCATGTTAAAAGACATCGGCAAATAATAGACCCCAGTAGACTCGACTCCAATAATTGTTTCATCTTTTTTGAAATCATGAGCGTTAATATATTTTTCAAATGTTTTGATTCCAATTTTATTGTTTCCAAACAAAATCGGCTCCTCAGCTTCCTCAAAACAAGCATAAAAATCTTTTTTGCTGATATCCACACCAATATATTTGTTCATAGTGTTGATTTTTGTTTTATTTAAGGTAAAATGAACTAAGAGAAAAGAAGAGAAGAAAAGAGAATAGGGCAGCATAGTTTGTCGCCTCTTCGTCAAAGCAAAAAGCAGGTTCATTTTTCATACGAAGTAATTCCTTAAAAAGAATTCTTCAACTAACTTATCCGCTTTCTAAGCTTTGCAAAGAGGCTACAGGTTAGGCGACGGGATATCAAATTGATTCCCAACACGGCATACGTAGTGCCCCTCAAATACTATTATATCAATAGTATGAATTCATTATATGAACACGACATACGTTTTGCAAAATGATGTCATCTCAATAGGTAGTTGTTTTGCTGTTATTGTTGGCGGTGTAACTTTGGATTTAAATGGTCACACGGTAACATAAGGGGACTGTTGCCAATTCCCCTGAAAAACTAAAACCTAGAATTATTGCAAAAACCCCCATTTTTACTGTATAATTAAGGCATAAACAGCTTAATT
>Ga0209000_1001004_pt1 | contig 20362 bp, 30 predicted proteins | sample RifGroD2_FD_183998 | JGI IMG/M metagenome (GOLD analysis project Ga0209000, IMG submission 183998) | Groundwater microbial communities from Rifle, Colorado, USA - Groundwater D2 (SPAdes) (version 2) | ecosystem: Environmental > Aquatic > Deep subsurface > Groundwater | place: Rifle, Colorado...
TCTGGGGTTGTTGCCGCCGGAGTGCTATTTGGATTAGGGACACCCGGTATCATAGCGGGTGGCCCACTTTCAGCTAGCCCACTTCCTGCTAATCTGTCGGTGTTAGTGGTTGGATATAGACTCTTTGTTCCACCATCGGCTTGAGCAGCCGCAATACTAGCTTTCCTTATTTCGTCTGCCGTTTGGGATGCGGTAGTTGCCATGTCATACCTCCTTTATGGGTAAACGGACAAAAATAATAGAGCTTTTCAGCCCTTACTTTTGCCTATTATTGTTTTATTGGTGTGGCGCATAATGCGTCTACTGTCTTGTAAAAGGGCAATAAAAATAGACCATCCCTGGTCATTTATTGCCCTGTGAATTAAGTTAAGGTGTTACGATTGGCACTCCATTTTCATCAAGCCCCATTGTCAGCAATTCTGCTCTTACTGCTGGTTGCAAACTGACAGGAACTTGTGAAAAAGTCTTTGAGCCGTAAACGATTAAGGTTACAAATACTAATACCATGCGATCACCTCCTCCCAATAAGAGGTTAATAAGCCAAACCCTAAACATTATCTGCATCTAGCAGTGCTTGCACTTCTGCTTTTTTATTTGCAGGGACATCGTTAATTGTTTTCATCCCTGCTTTAATCAGTGTGTAGAATACTTGTGCCATAATAACCCTCCTCTATAATCCTAATGTTGCCATATAAATGTCCGTTAGCCCATTCATAATAATCATTAGGTTGTCATTTATTTCTTGATTAGTCGGTTGAGCAGGTTGCGGTTCTGACGGAACAGGTTCAGGCGTGATAAATGTTCCGTCTGGTTGCAATATATCTCCGCATTCGCCTGTTTCTGATTCCAGTTCTCCATCAGCGATAACCTCTCCAGTTCTTACTTGCTTAATTGCCCCATTCCCGTCTAATAATAAATATCGTCCCATAAGATGTAATCACTGCCTTCCTAAAAAAATTCTATTAACTGCCAATGTACATTTGCTATAGCTAATTGGATGTGTAGGCCTATAGTGGATGCCGTTAAAATGTCGGCTTGTATTACTTCCGACTCATCCGAATTTAAACCAGAAGTATGAGAGTGTGAAATGAATAAAATCGATTTGCTTGGGTCTATAGGGGATACAGCAATTTCTACTGGCCCCGTTACCGAAAGGGTGTAATCTGCCCTTTGTAGAGATTTAACATTAATGAATTCTAGAACACTAATAACAAAAGGATTTGCATTTTCATTTGAAACCCTAGAAACTTCTATATTTGTTGGTGACGTTAGCTTTGCTTTTATACAAGACCTTTCCCCATACGCATATGATTGTCTACTGACTGTTACAATAGTTTTAGTCATATTTACGGCTGGAATTGTTAAATTTAGTGTTGTGGGGCCAAGGTGGGTAAAAGTTGATGAAACTCGTTGTATTGGTTTCATGTTGCTTCCAACGCTACCACCGAACACATTAGCCTTGCTTAGTAAATTTCCACTAAGTAATCCTTCCATTAAGCCGTCACCTCGTTAACTCCCCAGATATAAAAGTCCATATCGGTAGCTACTTCACCCTTAACCTTGATAGTTTTTGTTGTAGCAATAGGGATATTGAGGTCAGAACGAATTAAGGTATCGCCAGTTGGTATTGCTTTCAAGTATGGTAATATGCGCTTATCATCAATAAGCAGTTCTGCTTTCTTGTCGGCTGCGTTAGCATTTGATATACAAAAGCCCTTCATGATAAAAGTTGTAGATGCCCCAATGGCGGCAATCGTAACGGACGATGTTGTTAGGGTTCCGCTATAAACTTGATCTGCATATGTTTTAGCCAATGAATCTCACCCCTCTCAAATCTAGATATTTTTTGTCTGCTTGGTACTGAACATATTCTGCCTGATGTTCAGCAAGGGAATCACTAACACCTTTGACCGTTTCAGCCGTTCTCCCAACTCCTGCTAAATCATCCAACTCAGCTTGAGTCGCAACATCTGCCGCACACTTAGCCGCCGTCACTGAATCATCAGCATATTTAATCGTGGTTAATGAACCATCAGGTATTGCCCCTAATACTGCGGCAACAATTTGGGCATACAGCCAGTCCGCCCTATCCCTTACATTTGTTCCGCTACCTGATATAGTTTCAGGTATGCCGGTATTGTCAGCACCACTAGCATCGCTCGTTGTGGCATTGAGAAGATTAGCGACTACATTTAACGCTACCCTTAATTCTTCTCCCCTAGCATTCATGTATTCCTTCGTCTGAGCAGGAGTCCAATTCGGATAATCAGTCTGCGCTTCAAAATCAAACGTGAAAGTATCCTTTGTGGGAAATGCCATTTACCTAACCTCCGATCCCTGATCGTACTGCACATTTAAGGAAATAACACTCATCTCCTCATCCAGTACATTATTGCCGAACCTAAATTGAAAATAGTTAGCTCGTTTGGACATCCTCTTCCTCTTTAGCACAGGGAAAAACGATGTATTGAATGTAAAATTGACAAAGCAAAATCCAACAAAACTGAACGCGCTCGTTTGCATAATCAATACAACATCGCTATTACTTTTACGAGAACGGAATGAGACGAGTGTTGAACCCCTGCTCATTGGTTTAGCGAGTAGGCCTATCTTATTGATCACCTTGACCATGTTCGGCGAACCTGCGTTTTCCTCGCGCAAGTCATACCATGCGTCAATCGCCACGCCGTCATCATTCGCAATTAATGGGTCGAATTGATAAACGATTCCATCAGTGTTACTGCCGAAGCAGAGCGTGTTGTCGATTACAACAAAACATGATGCAGGAATGTTTGTGTCGAATAGCCATGCGTTGAGTTTGTAATCCCATATATAGCAGACATCATTAATACAGAGTCCGTAGTATCCATCATGGTTGTAGGATACTGCATTGGTTAAATTACCTTCTTGGAGGATGCCTAAGTCTGTTCTGCCTGAACCCGATTTGTTTACTAGGTCGCTTATGTCGTTAATGGATAGTCGATTATTGACAGTGGTATTGGATAGGACTTGCATTACTCCGTTGCTCGTAGAGGCACATACAACCGTGTTGTCGACCTCTTGAATGGAACTAGGTATGTCACTGCCCTTTTCGAGATTGATGTCAGCATAGGGGAATATGGGGTAGGCTGTGCCATCTGCATAAGAGAGGTATCCATGGCCCTTGCTGTGCGAGACATAGAGCAGGTCGAAGATGTGAGCTAGTCCCGTGACGTTGCCCGGTACTTTTTGTACTGCGTCATCCGGGAAATAGTCAGCGTTATAGTTTTCTCCGTATAGGCGAGAGTGCCATATTAGATCGGGATAGTTGGGGTTACCAGAGAAGAATACTGTTGCTTCTGCTTTTCCTCCGTAGACCTCGGCGTGTTTGCAATTAAGGATTAGCGCAGGGGTGGTGAGCGATGCCTTGAACGCTGTGATTATGACGTTGTCTGTTCCGATGGTTGGAGCAATGTTGAATGTGACTACACCTGTTGTACGGTTGACTGTGAAGTTTGTTGTTTCGACCATGGATACGCCGTTGACTATGGCTGTTATGGCTGTTGCGTCGAGAGAGGTATATGGGAGAGTGTAGGCTGTTGCTGTGCCTGTTGCAGAGAACGAGGTACGAAAGCCGGGGGATATGATGTTAAAAGCTTCCTGGGAGGTTCCATAGTTAGGGGAACCTGTTGGCGAACGACCAATGAGAACTAGGGGGATGTAACCGACGACATCAGCGCAAGCAACCCCATTAAAAGACAGGTAGTTGGTTCCGTTGTGTATATACAGGGTGTCGCTGAGAACAAAAAAAGAAGCCTTAGCGTTTGCTAGGCCCGACTTGATCTCGACAGGTTGGTCATCTGATTCTTGGGTATAAAGCTTTGTTCCGTGGGCTATGAGACGAAATTTTGTTCCTGATGCTTTGACGTAGGGGGATATGCCGTTGATGCCACCTGCTCCGAGGGATGTTGGGTATAGACGGGAGTAGCCGGGACGTTTTCCTATTGTGCCATCACGGATACGGACGTTAACGCACTCTGGCGTTTTGTTGATTGCCAGAAGGCTAGGATTTGACCGATAGTCTAACCCTCCAGAAAAGTCAGAGTAAGTTAATTCGCGGGCAGTCGAAGGAAAGGAGGGTATTTTTATCTGCAATTCATCACCTCCGTTTTTTTATAAGAAAAGCACTCTATATGAGTGCTAGTTGTTGGAATCCGTTATGATAATTAAGATATTCCAAAATGGTTTTTTCTCGTTCCTTGGAATAGTATTTGAATTTTGGATACCATACTGAGAAAAGTTTTTTCCCCTTACTACTGTTGCAACTTCCACATGCAGGGATTACATTTTCAACGGAAAGCTCTCCATTTTTCGCCAGTGGATGGAAATGGTCTTGATGTAGTGTTTCCCCATCTTTTGCACTTCTTCCGCAATAAGCACACTTTCTACCAAAATGGTTTAGCGTTATGTCCCATTGCTCGTTCGTCAATGTAGCCTTGGCATTTTTCTTTAATGTCCTGCGTCTTTGCCCGGACAATCTCCTCTTTTCAGGGTTTTCCTTGCGCCACGCTATAGAGTTTTTACGAGCCCTGTCTTTATTATTTTCAAACCATTTACAGGACCTAATTATGGACACTCCTTCGTGTTCGATATCCCACCTCTTGGACCTCAATAATATTTTGTCTCTATTTTTTTCATAGTATATATCCCATTTTTCTTTCCTATTTGGATCTGCATATTTCCAGGCTTTTTTACTAGCCCTATTTCTTTCTAGGTTATTACTAACCCAATTATTAACGCGTGATCGCTCACATACCCTGCACACTCCTTTGAAACCATCAATAGATCCACTAGTTCTTTCTCCAAAATACTCATTTGTTAATGGCTTCTCAATCCCACATTTTGAACATATCTTATGTCCTTCTTTTACAATTTTCTTGGGCTGAGTGAAATTATAACCAGCGCATTCCTTACATGCGGCAACGAGTCTGTTAGTATAACTATTAAAATGGAAATGATATTCGTTAGCAGGAAGTTCGCGCTTGCACTTTGAACAAAATTTATAACCTTCCCTTGCGATCGGTTTCTGAAAACATTTAGCCCCCATGCACTCCTTACACGCAGAGACTAGGCCATCCTTAACATCAGATCGTGCGTAGAAGTGAATCTTATCCGATGGCAAACTACGTTTACATTTTGAACATACCTTGAGTTTAGGCAAAACAAAACACCCTCCTACAGGCTTTTTTCTTCTTCCTAGCCATTCGGGTAGCGTGGGGGACTAGGAAATCCCCCATAGCAAGGTAGCTACTCCCTACTATTCGCTACTTATAGTATACCACTTTTCAGGCATAATTACCAATTATTGAAGTTCTCGATCGTCCCATTTTGCTCATCAATTGTCGGACTAGATTCGGTCATAAAGGAATCGTATTGGTTAATAAGGGTTAAACCCTGAGCTTGCTGGCCTGTACTAAACAACCAACTTCCACTTGAGAAGTAAGATAAGTACGAATGACCCTCTATGGGTGTTTCAGGAATATCCGTATCCAATACCAATGGGTCTGGCCTCTTAAAATAATGCACGTCAAATGACCCACTATAAAAATAGTTCAAAACTAAATTTTTCTTCTCAATACTATAGTCGATGAGTGTACTGTGTTCTCTGTCGTCTCCGTTGACCACAATCTTATTGAGTGAAATATAATCACCGGGTAATGGATAGTTTACATACGGCTTAAATTTAGGAACATCATCAGCATTCGCAAAGGAATAAAAATACAAAGCTGTTCGGCGTATGTTATACGGATAATTTCCAGAAAAGCGTATGCGAATATCATTGGCTACATTCGATGCGGTAATCAATCCCTTGTATTCAGTAAAGGATGTTATTCCTGTAATTGTGATAGTAGATAGAGTGGTCCATACTCCTGCGATATTTTCCTCGATATAAGCTACGCAATCCTTGTCGACCTCAAAATAATAACTCTTTGCGCTCGTCGTACTAACTGTGTAATCCTCGTCCAAGTGCTGAACGATATTAAATGAAGAGTACATATTTAATAGATTTGGTATGCTTTTCTGAGTAATGCTATAGACCGATTCGACAGGAGTAAACTGTAGGCTTTTGTAATAACCAGTGTTAATAAAATCCGTCATGGCTAATCGAGCATCTGCATTGTCAGACAAGGCGATCAATTGTCCGTCCGCGCTGTACGTGTTGGCGAGCTTATATGCTAAATCCCTTATCTCTCCAAGATTCATCTACACCACCACCTAAATATCCAAAATTAATACAGCGCAACTCGTCCCGGTCGCATTAGAGATCACTGACAAATTGTTTTTCACCGAGAACTTTACTTGTAGCAGAGTCCCGGCTGGAACGAGAAACCCGTTTGCCGCTGTTGCCGTCTCCGTTGGGTGAAAGTACAGGGGTTGTGCTCCTGTGTTGCTTATCATGCACGGTCTTCCGTTTACCGCTATGTTTTGGGCTGTCGCAACGAGTGTCGTTACAACCAGGACTTCTTTTGCTAATGGGCAATGTGCCATTTATGCTATCCCCCTTCAATTCTTCTCCTAGCCCTAAGCCCTTCGCGATTGGGTTTAGAACTTCGATAAGTTGTGCGAGTAGTTCGTTTGTTTTGCGTGATTCAGTGCGAATATCGTAGAGTAGTTGACGTTCGGTTGTCGATGTGTCAATTTGAGATTCTAGCATTATTTCCTCCTAAAAAGAAGAGGGCATTAAGCCCTCTATAGTGCTGTGTAATATATTTCGTAGGTTCCTACAAGTCCCGCAGTTGCTCCACCCGCTACCATCGAACCTGTTACCCATTTACCGGATGCCAGTCGCTTGAATGGTTTTCCATTTGTTCCTGCGCTTTCATCATTGGTGAAGATACCTGTTGCGGCAGCGATGTCTTTTCCGTCGATTAAGGTATCACTGGAGGTTGTTGCACTGGTGGCAGTAGTTCCAACGTCTATTGAACATGCTCCGGTAGTTTTTGTAGTCACATTTAGGACTACATGATGGACTAATATCGCTCCTGCCTCTGGATTCGCCCATGCGAATATTCCGCCACCTGTATCGACAGCCGCCAACGCTCCGGTAACCTTCTTCATGGAACGATTGAGTTCCGTTGCGGTTGCCGTTATTGCTACGCCTCCCATAGAAAAAGAATCTGCATCTACGATGGTAAAATTACTGATTCCTTCGGTCATGTGATTCACTCCTTAAAAAATAAAGTAAGGCGAGTATTTCTACCCGCCTGTTAATTAGAATGCTGTTGCGCCGGATAAGCCAGGTGCAGAGCAGAGAATTGTTCTCCAATTGTTAGGAGCTGCACCATGCCTAGCTCTGGCGCGCCACACGTTATTGTCAGTATTTTCATCAAACGTGCTTCTTAGCGTTAATGGAATACGGTCAAGCCAAATCAGCGCTTGATAGGCATCGTTAAACGTGCTATCCATGAGCATCCAACAATCTCCACTCGTTCCGCTAATAGCTTCAAGGTATGGCGAAAACACAATGTTCCATCTTCCGAAATGGAAATTAGTGGCATTGTTTGCAGTTGTTGGATTATTTTCAGATCCGATTGCCTCAAAGACTAACTTTTTAATAGCAGCCTTGTCCGGGATAATTATCGTATCGGGAGTTACCGTGAGAATTTGGCCATTGTCATCCTTGAAATAGTGCATCTTTTCTTCTGCATAAGAGAGGTTGTCGTAAGAAAAGGCACCGCCATAAAGATTGGATTGTGCGGCGGTTCCTCCCGTAATGGACGGATGATCGGTTGCGAACATAGCCTTTCCGTCAGCGCAACTAATATCGAAGTTCTTCCCGCCAAAATTCATAGTGGTGGCATTACCTACGCTCAAGAGTTTTGCAGCAAAAAGCTCACGGGTACGGTTGTAGGTCATCATGAATTGGTTTGTTTTAGACCGAACCTTTCCCATCTTGGAATCCTCGATCATTTCCTGGGTAATGGCAAATGAGTTTTTCCAAGTTTCCGGCTCAATTACCTTGGAATATCCTTCCTGGAAGTCGGTTTCAGGGTACTTACCAGCCTCACCGACGGGTTTGAAATCTCCCATTGATGTTTCTGTGGTGTACTTATTGGCGAAGTCCTTAGTTTCATCCTTAAAGAAGATGTGGTCGATAATAGACATCTTCTGCCAAGCTTCTTCCTGTTCCTCTAGGATCATTCTGATTGGCTCCTGAGACTTTCCAAACGCGCTGTCCATTACTCCACTTGTTTTGCTAATAATCATTGCTTTCACTCCTTAAATTTGCTCACAAAAATAGGACCCCTCATCCCGAGAAGCCCATCGTTAATTCAACTCAACTTACCTGCGGAAATAACCTTTCACATTAGAGGTAGTCGTTGCCCCGTCCGTTGCGCTAATCTCGAACACTCCACTGGAACTTGTTGCAGTTACCAGTAATCCGTCAGTATGCAACGTGACTTTCGTACCAATCACTGTATCAGCCACTGTCGCCATGCTTTGTGTGGAAAACTCAGTCGTTTCCTTAACCCTCACAACGGCCAATGGTGTAACTGAAGTGGCTTCAGCAGTTCGGTCACATACCGCGATAAATTCCGGAACCCCAGTTGCGGCACACTTTGTCAATCTGCCGGATGTTTGTGATAATGCCTCTCCTAAGGTTGCCCCCTCATTGTCGGTTAAGAGATAATACTCGAACGGGTCTTGATCCCCGCTAATGCTTCCAACTCGCTTAAATGCACACATTAAAAATCACTCCTTATTTGTTTTGACTCTTTTTCCAGTGCTTCTTGTAGTCATCCATGCTCTTACCTGGATTAAGAGCTTTGTATTGCGCTAACACATCATCCGGTATCCTCACCGTTTCCCCTTCGGACCCCTTGCCGTTCCCTCGAACATGGTCCTTCGACTGAATGTTGTTCAGGGTCGCTTGCTTGGCCGCCTCAACCTTCCTTGTCTCGATGTTCTTTCTCTCGACTACAAGATAGGCCTCATTAAGCGTTAACCCCGTACTACCATTTCTCCACTTACGCCAAACATCAGGAGGAACATCTGCAACCCCTTTAATATCAGGGTACTCCTTCGTCAACTCATCAAATGAGTTAACTAAGAAGTTATCCTCTTGCGCCCGAATAGCAGCTTGCTTAAACTCCCTCGCCGCCTGAAGATCTGGATGTTCATCTACGAGCTTCTTAACCATGTCGGGGTCAATCCCCTTAGCTGTGTATTCCTCACGCCTTAAAGCCTCTTCAAGCTGTGCTACGTTATGAATCCCATGCGACTGACCATACTTTTCATCTACATCAGCATCAGAGAACACGCCATATTGACCGAACTTCTTAGCAATCTGAATATCCCTTTGATGTTGCGCCTCAACTTCACTTGCCCTGCGTTCCGCTGCCTCCGCTTTCCTTCTCAGGTCTGCGTAAGCCCTGTCTTGCTCAGGAGTTTGTTTAGGCTTGGAATCTACCTCAACGCCTGTTTTATCGGTTGTTCCTTCACTTTGACCCGTAGACTCTGTGGAATCTGTCGATTGCTCAGTCGAGGTATCTGTGGTTGATTCAGTTGATTCGGTTGAAGTTGTTTCTTGCGATGTAGCGACCCCACCACTTCCGCTATCTACTTCATCCATAAATGGACGTAAATTCAAATTGAATAGATTGATTAGCATTGCGAATCTCCTTTTGCGTATCCGATCGCCATCGTATTGCATCCATTAGGAGGATGATACCTTGCCCCAAATTAGGCAAAAGAAAAGGTATACCTATGGTAATTAGGTATACCTTGGTAAACCATTTACTAATGGAATACCTTATTTACCTGAACGAAGGTCCTTGCCAGTTGACTTCTTAGGCGCAGCATTCTTTTTATCCATGTTTGTTGCCTTGATGTACCCTGCGCTGTTTTGTGTAATCTTCATTTTCCCTGCCATTTGAATCACCTCCTTGACTAAAGATGGGTAAAAAATAAGAACCTTCTCGGTTCGTCAGTTGGCTATTTAACTATTTTCCAATCCTCTGCCATGATGTCGGTAATACTCGGAACCCAAGTGTTGTATCTACCCGTGACGTTAAATAGTAACAGGCAATCATTATCAACCTGTATGTTATCGGGAGTATAGAGCTTAGTTCTAGTAACGTGCATGTTTTTTCCATTCCATCCAGCACGTTCGATGGCGAATCCCTTGCCCGTTGCCTCTACCGCTAATCCAAAGGTCATGCCATCCGTCTTTCGGTATGCCTCGCTGAATGCATCACTTGGCGACCAACTAATGTAATCATCAGAATACTTAACGAGATACCCTTCTTTTTCAGGATTCTCATCGACAGGGATAGTCCACCCCTTAAACTTGTTGTAGTCTCCTAGATTCATCGGCTTTGCATCAATAATCTTTACTCCAATATAACTCTCCACTTATTAGCACTTCCCCTTCTTCGTTCCACTTTTCTTTCCCTTGCCAGACATAGGAATACCGGGCATACTCTTGGCTAACATCATGTCAATCTTCTTAGACTCTTTCTTTTTGTCAGGCTCTTTCGCCATCTTACCCTTTGGTTTCGATTCCATCATTTCTTCTTTTGGGCTTTCTGTACCCTTGGGCTTACCCTTTCCCCTCGCTGCCAACATTTTTTGGAATGCGGCTTTTTGAGCTTCTGATTGTGCCATTACTGTTGACCTCCTTCTTGCGGTTGCGGTTGACCTTGCTGAGTCATGAGCATTTCGATAATTTTTACCTTCTGCTCGTCTGGCGCATTTTTAAACGCCTGCTGTTCCTCAGGACTCATATTCGCCAAAGACTCCTGCAAGACTTTCATTACCTGTTCCTGTGGGTTTGCTTGTGGTTGTGGTTGTTGTGCCTCCATACGCTGCTCTGTGCCTTGTGGTGGAGTCTCTTGAGGTTGTGCAGGTTGTTGTGTTGCTGCGTTAGGTTGTGGCATTTGAAGTAGTTGACCCATTGCTTCTGGATTTCCTCCTTGCGACTTAATACCAATCTTGGCTAATTCCTGAGATTGCGCGTCTGGCATAAGGTCCTTGTATGCAATACTTACTTTTGGTAATGCTGTAGGGGTTTTAGCCTGTGCTTCCATTTGCTTATTGATGCTGTCGAGAATGACCTTAGCATTAGGGAATTTCTGAGCTACTAATTGAGTCCATAGAACTACAGAAGCAGGTCCGGGGTTATACGCCCCATACTTCAGCATTTCCGTAGCTTGGTTGAATAGCCACATCTTATCTCGTGGCAATCCCATCCCTGCATCAGCCTGAAAGATGAAGTCTGTGTTGTAGTAGAGTTCGCCAGCTTTGTCCCGAATAAGAAAGGCGTATTTATTGAAGTCTCCAAACGAGTCCTGCCCATTTGCATCCTTTGTCACGAATGGTCGAAGCTCATCATAGAACGCTAATTTAAACTCGAACATGATTTCATAGAGCTGTTTAAATGCGGCGTACTTGTTTGATTCCTTTGAACGAAGTCTGCCGGACGCTTGCTGTACTTGAATCTGCTTTGCTAGGCCGGATACTGCTGTTGAGTCTGATTTCCCTTGATATGAGTTTGTGATACCGAGGGTTGACTGCGCTGCCTTGTATTGTTGTTGAGCAAAGGCTAAGTCATCACCGATGCTTGCAGATAGGTTTTTTACTCCTAGTGCATTTAACTCAGACTGAGTACCCCTAATGATTCCGTATAGCTCGTTGGAAAGATTGAAGCGATGTCCTTCTAATGCTGTAACCACAACAGAACCTCGCATAATCTTTTCCTCGATTGTGGAGATTACTTTTTTATAAGCGTCTTGTTGATCGCGGATTACATCGACATCCGATTGACCGCCGAATGCGAAGTTGAGAGGGATGTTTTCGCGAATGATTAGAGGGTAGCGTGTTGGCGTAAAGTAGGGAACCTTTGCGCCGACGGGGAGAACTTCGCCGGGTTGTCCATTGACAGAGGATAAGGTTACTTCAGTGCCAAGTTCTTCAAATTCTTGGATTTTACCGTTGATTCTCCGAGCGTAGAAGTTCTCCATATCCTCAAGGATTTCGTCCTCGCACCAAACGAGCTTAGATACTTCGCCATCATCATTCTTGTACCAGCAGACAATTTCTGTGACCATGTCGGGGTTATTTGGCTGGGAAGTGTTACTGACAAGACTAATGTTGGGGAATTGTTCGTCTACGTTTTCAAGGTCAACATCATATCGCTTTTTGATATAGTTTTTCGTGACTGATGACAAAATAAAGAAGTAGTCCATCTTTTGAAGGTCAAATACTCCGGGTTGCGGAATAATCCGTTTGGGATGAATTGACTCTATTTCCAATTCCCCGCGGTAAAGATGATGTTTGAAGTCAGGATTCCAGCCTACAAGCATGGCAGAGTAGCCCTGCACCGGGGTTATGCGCTCATTAATATCGTTGATCGCTGTCATGCCGAGTTCTGTTATGTCTGCGGTTAAGCTGTCCTCGATCATCATGGCTTGTACTTCATAGCCGGGGAGCTTGGTTCGGACTGAAGGTTGTGGGATTGTGGAGTCTACACCTGTTTCAATGAATTCTAGGACGAGGTTGACTACGTTGTTGGCTTGCTTTCTTTTGCCGCCTGTATTTTTTGAGTTTATATTACCATCGACGGTTTTTGTGCCAAGGTAGATGGCTTCTCGCTCGTCTCTGATTGCCTCGTCGATGCCGGTTCTAGCTTCTTCGAACTTGTCAATCCATTTTTTGAGTTTAGCTTGCTGCTCGGATTCTTCTTTCATGGAGAGTTTTTTATCTTTCAACTTTTTCACCACCTTTTTCCCGAAGTCCTTTATTACATCAATCAATTACATCACCTGCCTATCTTTTTGAGAATGTAGGCCCTCATTTCAGGGGTAGCTCTTTCTAAGTCCTCAACTAGATCATCCGGTAAATCCCGGAGATCATGAACTTCTGATTTACCCACAGACATTCTCTGTTGTGGTCTAATCTCGTTAGCTATGCAATCCGCAATCAGTAGGTCGTCATGCTTTCCACTTTGGGCATCCGGTCTATTGTCTTTGTCATAAACAAAAGTTAAGAACTCGCCAAGCATGGTAAGGTCAGTAAAGAGCTCAATATGGTTCTCTACTAAGTCAATTTCCTTGTCGATGACCAACGGCCTCGTGTTGCCATCTGTTTTAAATCCGAAACGCTTAGTTACTTCGTGAGAAATTTTGTCGTATGTCTCTCGCATGTACTGCCTTGGGTATCTCAGTCTTTCAAGTTCTTCAAGTGGTCCAGTGTTCAGGTTAGATTCAATCCCTATTAAGGCATCGTTGTAATACTTTCCAAGACAATACATCTGATGGGTGTAGGGCCTTGAATTACTAGACTTCATATGAATGGTGGCAGCCCTTTTTCCTGTTATGTTGTTCAGTAAACTACAGGCATAGTAATCTGCTCCCTGTCCAGCCGTGTCTCCGCCAGCTACATAAAAGAAGTCTTTCTGCACATCTTCATAAATAGTAATGAATCCCCTATCATCGTCAATCCATCGAATAGTGTCATTCTTTATTTGATCTTGAGCATCACCATCTACCCACTCAAAAGAAAAACGCCCAACTTTCGGTGGGTGTTCCTTGTATTCCTTCTTTAGTTGGTTAATACGAATCTTAATGAGTTCGTTCGCGAATACTGGCCGCCCTGTAGCAAGGAAACTTTCTTCAGCAAAGCTAGGATTTTCTTGCTTCATTAGGTCAGTATCATTATTACAGTCATTTCTTAGTTTCCAGCGATACCACGCAATCTGCTCTACTGTCAGACTATACAGCTCGGTTATATTTCGCTCATAACAATAACTGCATTTGCAATCCTTCTTGTGATTCTTGGATTCCTCTATGTTTTTCTCTATGCCCTTTCTCTCATCATCAGTAACGGGCATTTGATATAGGGGATAGTCATGCCAAGCGAAGAACATAGGAATGAAGTCGTTCTCTCCTGCTACAGCCATGTCCCATAAATCCATGAATGAGTTTGTTCCGTTGGCTGTTGACTCTATAAGGACTATTGTACCCGGTACATTTGGAACTGATTGGAGGATACCAGTAAGGGTTCTCAGCGGATCACCACCGTAGAAAGCGAACTCTGATAAATGAACGTAATGGTAAGTGTCTGACCGACCAATTCCATCACTTCCGGCTGTCTGCACCTTTATCATTGAGTTAAGACCTTGTTGCTTACCTTTATATCCAGCGGGGGTGTCGAATATTAACTCCCTTGCATTAGATGCTTTCTGTAATGGTTGAATGTGGGGTGGTAAATTCGCCGTCATGTACTTTGATTTACCGAAGATAGAAGACGTAGAATCATCCCGATGTGCTACCACAAGAGCGTTCCTATTCTTATTTTTTACCGTCTGACAAAGTATTTTTGCTTGGGTATACGTTGAACAGCCTTCCTGTCTAGCTTTTAATATAATAATTCGAGCAGGTTTGCCTTGTGATTCCAACTCTTTTATTTTGTCATCTATTTTCCTTTGAATTGGATTGAATAGGAATGGAACCTGTTGCCCATCCTTATTAACAATCTTAACATAATATTTGCAAAAATCTTCGTCATTACGCCTTGCTAATTCATCATGAATAAGTTGTAACGATGGCAAATCACTCTGCTTTATCTTAGTCCTCTCAGCTTTAACGGGAACATCCGCAATTTCCTTACTCGCCTTTTCCTTCTTCACTACCATACTATCACTCCAAAGATACTTGATACGTCACCCAGTGCCGAACCCATATTTCTTCCCGGCATTTGTGTCTGCTGTAATTCCATCGTTTGCAGTTAGCGCAGTTACAGCGAAGGTCGGGTGAATGTGGTTTGAATTCTGAACATGATCTATTTTCTTGCATATTTACCCCTCTATAGCAAACATAGTAATAATTGACCGAAGTGCAGAAGTTGATCTTTCCACAAATCATCAGTCAACGCTTTTGACTTATCTTCCCTTCGAGCTTTCCATCGGTCAATGATGAAATGTCCAACGAACAGCATAGCTACTTTCCACAAATCATAATTACCGGTTAGGAATAGCCCTGCTGTAATCGTTCCTGTCCAAATAACCGAATGAGCGAAAAGTAAATAATCGTATTTACCCTTGAAGTTTGCAAGGAACTCGCCTTGTAATGGAAAGTCAGCGATAAAGTGGAGCCAAAATAAAATCACAAACTGAAATACCACCTTAAATAATTCTCCTTTTCATGTTCATATTTAACGTTGCTTACTACGTTTAACAGAACGCCTATAAACTCATTGCCTGTCCTTAACGATGGACAAGGTTAAAACATGGTAGAATCAAGGGTTTTATTTAAAAAGAATGATAATAAGAGAAACGATTAAACTTTCATTCCCAATTCATCCATAGCCTTATCAACTAACTCCTTGGCGTTAGGACTCATGGCGGTAGAGCAAACTGCATACATCATACACTTTCTACACAACCCCCTACCCTCCCTGAACTCATACTCTGTTACTGAACAAGATTCCATATCTTCTAGCTTCATTTGCAATCTCCTTTAATTATTAACATTAAAAATGAGGTAAATTTACCTCAGAAGTGCGGTAATTCTACCTCAAAAAATAATGGCATCAAACCCTTGCAGCAGTAAGGATAGGAGTACTTTTTTCATTTCGGCTAACTCTTACTCTTATACCTATACGGCGTTCTTTATCTGTTTGTTAGTTAAAATCGAAGTTACCTTTTTACCAGCCTTAAATGCCATTAGATTATGATCAATCTTACAGCGTCTATGGAACTCAGAATCAAACAAGTTAAAAAGGTAGGCGGGCACTTCTCCCATCTGAAACAGAAAGGGGTTCATATAATAAATTTCCTTATCTCCACTCTTCCATAATCCAAAGGCATTCTTTTTCATAAGCAATTTAACTACCTTGCGAATATTGGAACGGTCAATACCTGTTTCGTCTGCCATTTGTTCTATACCCATATAATCTCCATTAGGTGCTACAACCGCATTCGTATTCAGTTGCAAAAACATCGACAGCCTATGCAATGTCTTTTCTTCAGCAGGGGTAAAAACATCTTTCTTATTCACGTATCTCCACACCTCCAACATTGTCTTTATAAATCGTTCAGACTTTTGGTAATGGATTTCTCCAGTCTCTATGTTTGCAAATTTATTTCTCATAAGGTTGTATCACCTCCTGATGTAAGGCATGCCAAAAAACCCTCATAAATATATAAGAGGTGGGTAGCTTTGTTTAAAGGTACTCAGATGCTTCAATGGTATGGGGGGTATAGATTTAATCCTGTATCCAATACGGACATTGTTGGCACTGCATATATGTTCCCTCAGGTGGACAGTAGTTATTGTTGTAGCACATATGAATCAGCTCCTAGCAGAATTAGTTATGAGGTGTTATGGAGATTATTCTTTATATAGAAATTGATTATGATTAGTTATAGAGATATATACACAGATCACCCCTTTACCCGGCTGTCAGTTCGTGCCCAGGGGGAGGGTCTAAATTCAGGATTTGGCACTACCTCAGCACTCCGGGATCACAACAGCCCGGTCACAGCAGAGCCAGACAGCAGAGAAAGAGTATAAGCCAAAGGAGCAGCACAACAGATGCCATCCAGCCAAAGCAACAGCTACACTCGGCATGGCATCTACCAATCATAACAGCCAGCTACCGCGAATGTGACACAAGGGTATTCTGGCACATTCACAATCAACCTATAGGCGGATCACAGCGGTTTGCTATTGATAATGCCCTCTAAATGAGAATAGAATGGATAAAATCCACCACTGACGGACATTTAACGTGGGGATTTACTCCGCACGTTGCCACTACTCCTTAGCCTCAATATCCACTACCTCACCCTGAATTTGCGCTCTCTCCATTATCTCAGCCATGAGCCTAAGATCCTCATCTGAGTATGCAGAGACAGCCTGGATGAGCAGAGGGCCGCCGTTGGGGCCGGTGTTTTCTACTGTTTGGACATCTTTCCAGCCGTAGTTCTTGAGGGCAAAGATGGCACCTTGAGGAGATTTGGCTTGGAAGAGCTGCTTTTCGGCGTAATTGTGGCATCTGAGCTTCGCACGAACGATAGTGTCACGATGCTCTTTTGTATATCCTTCACTAGTTCCATCTTGAATGTTCATTAAAACCTCTCTACTAGCATTTAACGCCAACGCCAACCCGGTAATAGTAAAAGGTTCTACTTGTATCTTCTTTCCTGTTTCAGCATCTATCTCGAAACAAGAGTCGAAAAAAGCATCTATCTTAGTTTGTAACTCTTCTACAGAAGGAAACTTTAGATTCTTTTCTCCACCCCTATTACCCAACGCATACTTATTACCCACTGCAGCCGCCATACTAATCACCATCCTATAACATAGTTGTTCGCTGACAAACGAGCCATATCTACTTGATATACTAATAACTAAATTACTACTAATCTACCAAATCCAATAAGCCCCAACGCCAAATACCCGCACCACTAAATCATGAATCAACCCAACGCTAAGAAATAAAGCAGATACCATACACATCTTCATATCAAATTTAACCCAACTCTTAACACTCATGTTTATCGCCACTCATTTCTCATCGTCAATAGGTATTCCGGTGATAATAAAGTCCGTTAAATCTATCGTAAAACCAATCGCATATATCAATTTACTCAACTCTAACCCAGTTTGATAAGGATCTCCAATACTTTGTATCCTTAATAGCTCTACATGTATTTTACATAGTACATCGTTAAATGATTCATCTCTTATAAACATATAACCAGCACACCTCCTTAATATCTCACCGCAAGCCCTACAATCAACCCTAAGCCCACTACTAAGTAATCCGATAGCAATCTACTCAATGACTTAATAGCACTTTTAAAACATTGCTTATATAGAGCAACGCAAAGACAAAATAAACTTAACAATATTTGATAAATGCCATTGCATAATTCAATGAGCTATGTTATTGTTATTCCATCGAACAAAAATAACGAGGAGGAAACAACAATGGCTAAAGCAACCACTAAGTCAGCCCAATCAGCACCGAAGCAAAATGTCTACGAAATGGTAACTGAACGCATCATTAAAAAATTAGAATCAGGTGTTATCCCTTGGCATAAACCTTGGAACTCATCCGGTGCAGTAGCTTGGGATACCCAAAGAGAATATCGCGGCATCAATGCAATGCTACTTGAACCCGGCGAATATGCTACCTTCAATAAAATCAAGGAATCAGGTGGCAAGGTAAAAAAAGGAGCTAAAGGCCAAATGGTAGTATTCTGGAAAATGTTCGAGAATGAATCAGATCCCGATAAGAAAATCCCCTTCCTGCGCTACTTCACGGTCTTTGAAATCAACACCCAGGTCGAAGGAATGAAGTCCAAGCGCAAAGAAGCAGTAGCCAACGAACATAACCCGATTGAATCAGCCGAGCAAATAAAAGAAGCCTACCGGAATTGCCCTCCGATAAGCTACGCGCCAGGTAAAGCCTTCTACCAACCCTCCAATGACTCAATAAGTGTACCAGATATTAATGACTACAACAACCCCGAAGAGTTCTATTCCACCATGTTCCACGAAATGGTACATAGCACAGGACATAAGTCGAGATTGAACCGGGCCGGGATAACTGGGATTGCAGCTTTCGGAAGCGAAACCTACTCTAAGGAAGAATTAGTCGCAGAGATTGGAGCAGCGATGCTTTGTACGGTCGCAGGAATTGACCAAGCAACCTTTGAAAACTCCGCATCTTATGTCTCATCATGGCTTAGAGTATTAAAGGGAGATCCCAAGCTCGTAGTATTCGCAGCAAGTCAAGCGCAGAAAGCAGCCGATCACATCCGGGGTATCAAGGCAGAATATTAATCCATAAGGCCAGCCGGGAGCCAATACCCGGCGAAAGGAGCAAGCGCGCATGATTAATGTAGGCGATAAGTTTATTGGCACTGTTAACGGTATGAAGTTTGAGGTTATAGAGTTTAGATCCGCTCGCAAAGATGTGGGATTGCAACCAGATTACATATTGCGTTATGGAACTAACGACAAGGTTATTAGCGCAACTCAAAACCTCTTAGATTGGTTATTAAAGTCTGGGGGATTAATTAATGACTAGTGGAGGAAAACGCCCCGGAGCAGGCCGCAAACCAGTTTCAGAAAAAGCCACTAACCGCACGATCCGCATGACAGACGCAGAATGGGAAACCATACGCCAACTAGCCATAGCATCAGGGCAAACAATATCAGACTACATCCGAACTAAGGCCACCAAATAAGGTGGTCTTTCCTTATCCCCTCACAACCCCCATGACTCCACCTAAGCCCCTTACTAATCCTTCTAACGCATTCCTTCCAAAAGGATTAACAACAGGCTCAGAATACTTCCCTTCTATAAAGCGATCATTCCTAAAAAGAATTTAACAAATATCTCATTTTACCCCTTTACATTCCGTTACGTATCGTATATACTAAGATCAATCAAACAAGTTGCTTGCGGATCACAAAGGGGATCGAGGCGTAAAGGAGTTTTCCAAATGATTAAATCTAATGCAATAGAACTTAAGCATAAAATCGAGAATCGCCATACCTTCGAACCTATTAACCTTAAGTGCAATGGCGGATTCGGTTATGGCGCAGGAGTATTGAACTTCGAAGACTCGGGAGATAACCAAAACGGCGTTTGGATGTTTTCTAACGGTCAGGCTGGCGGAAGCTTTGAAGCTGAAGAAGAATTTGTTTTAATGGTAATCGGAAGCAATTACCAGAACATCAAGGATTATTTCAAATCTTAAGGAGGTATGTGGCCAATGGCAGCTAAAGTGATTCTAAAATTCGATGTCTTTCCCTCGGAAAAAGAGCGTCTCGAAGCAATCTGTAACCGCCTCCATATAAGCAAAATTGAGTTCCTGCGCCAAGCAATGGCTGAAGCGGAAAAGCAATCATAGAGGGAATTTTCTTCCCTCGCTCGCGGATCTCAAACACGTTGAGGTATACGAGCGAACGAAGAAGATGAAAGAAGGAATTAAGATGAACTTTCAAGAATCAAACGCCAACCTCGATGAACTCATAAAATTCTACTTACCCCAGGATTCCACCGTAACCAGCGTTAACCTATCCAACCGATTCGGCAGTCTATTCGCAGATGTCCATTTCACCGTAACCGAGGAGTACAAGAAAGCCAACGACCTCACCTATGCAAATCGCATTATGCAAATCAGACTCATAAAGAGCGAGGATGACAAAGGCTTACCCATCGGGGCATTTGCGGATAGATCGTAATTTAACCTAAAGCCAAGCCGGGCTAAATCGGCGTAAGGAGGAACGATCTATGTCTAAAGTTTGTAAAACCTGTTGCCTAAAAGACATTTGCAACAAAAAGTTTTGTGCATGGGGAAAGG
>Ga0209000_1001005_pt1 | contig 20296 bp, 19 predicted proteins | sample RifGroD2_FD_183998 | JGI IMG/M metagenome (GOLD analysis project Ga0209000, IMG submission 183998) | Groundwater microbial communities from Rifle, Colorado, USA - Groundwater D2 (SPAdes) (version 2) | ecosystem: Environmental > Aquatic > Deep subsurface > Groundwater | place: Rifle, Colorado...
GTAATGAACTCCTACATCCTTAACCATTTTTCCTTTAGAAATATAGAATTGTACTTGGACAAGATCATATAAGTAAACATATTTATCCTTTGGATCAATTTCCATCCTCTCACCTCCCTTCAATAAATTTAAATCTGGACATAATACAAAAGAGAGTCAAAATAAATTTCAACTCTCTCAAAAACAACTAATTATTAAATTATCCATAAATACCCAACCCTCAAACCCTACTCCTGCTTGATTCTTAAAATCTAATAATCCATTAAAACTGGAATTTCAATTGATAATCATTATTACTTATTATCTTCTTGAATACTTATCCACATAATGAAAACAGAATAGACTACAATCGAAAATATTACTGCTACAAAATAAGTCAATATATTTATACCTGCCCTTATCTTTGAGTGTGAATTTTGGCCTAAAAACTAATATTTTTATAATCCTTAAAACCCAATCATATCAACACTTTCCGACCCACAATAAATTGATTCGCACAGAAAGCACTCTCTAAGCTGTTTGAATTGATGTTATGTAAGTTAGTATGGTAGAGACACTTCTAAACGCTTAGAGAGCGATTATATTTGTGATATTATTGGTTTTTATTATGTAGATGATACTAATCTACTTTTTCTGTTTTGTTTTCATTTTCATTTATATTTTTCTTACTAAACAAATCAATGGCAAAGTTACTCCCCTTACTAGCTAAGAATCCAGTCACACCAATATCTGCAATCCAATATAAAACATCAAATCCAACTTTAAATTGACTTACTAAATCAACAAAATTAGTTGCAGGTACAAATCCCAAAGGTTGTAAAATACTAGTCCCTGTAACTAGAGCAAGAATCATAGCAATCAATACACTAACTTTTTGTGTATTCTTGTCAGAAATCACTTCTTTATAAACTTGTGTGGTTCCGAGGGTTAAAGTTCCTAAAACCATAAAGCTTTGTAATGCTGTTGTTATATCCATTTAGATCATTTCTCCTTATTTTTATTTATTTTTATCTAATCCTAATATTTGTTTATATTTATTCTTAATGAAATCACGTATAGGGATTAAACCTAATCCTCCCATAGCAATACCATTCTCTAGAACACTTGAAACTTCTACAAACACAATTGCGCTATATATAACACCTGAAATTTCTTTACCAAATAGAATCCCATCTACTACACATAATTGATTAGAAATGTACATTAATATTGCATACAAAATGACTTTTACAGATATTCCATTCTTTAATTGTCTACTTGTCAGTTTTTTTTCTTGCCATGCTTTAAAATAGTTAGAGAAATTGAACGAATCATAATTAACTATCACAATACTAATATGTTTTGTTAAAATATCAACTATGGATAAAACTAATATAAAGACAACAATTTCTTTTGGATAACCAATTTGACTCAAAAAGACACCAAAGATAAAACTTAGAAAAAGTATTCCTTTGTCAAAAAAACGAGTGATAATATCTAATGCTTGTAAATATATTTCATCCCACATATTATTTTTATCCACCTCTTTCACAATTGACATTTGACTTTGCCCCTTTCTTATGATATTATTGATTTCAATGGATGCATTAGTTAGTACCTAGTGCAAACAGAAAGACAGCTTGTAGATGGGCAATATCTACAACTGTCCTACATAGATTCACATAATAAAATAATATTAATTAAATTAAAAGAGAGGTAAAATTAATACCTCTCTTATTGCAATTCGTTTATTAATTTATTTGCCTTTAATGTAATTACCTACAGCAGTACAAGTATCAAATTTTGTCAATCCACTCAGCAAAATCTCATTAGGATGTTTTACACTAGAACCACCAATTACAAATAACTTCTTACTATTAAATGCTTCTTTAGGACAAGTTTTATCAGTAGGTCTAATAAAAATAGCACAATTATATTTCTGTGCTATATCTCCCCCTGCAAAGTAGTCGTCTTTTGAGAATAAGAGGACACAAGTCTCTAACACATTATCATCTCCTTGATTATTATTTATTGACTGGGTAGTTGAAATTGTTGATCTAGATGGGGTAATTATTGGAGTAGGTTTCTTTAATTCAATAATTTTAGCATTAATAACATCGCATAATTGATTCCATGTTTTTCCCATTCTAGTCAAATATTCATAAGGATCTGTATGATCTATTCCTTTATATAATGACCTTAATCCATTATGCGACCAAACATTATCATCAACATTCCAATTGTGTTTAATACATAAATCAGCAACAAACCAAACTGTTTTATTCCATACAATATCAAACTGATTTTTATCTGATGTTTCTGCCATTTCTATTCCGAGCCACTCTCTATTTCCTTGCCAATTACCAGTATGCCATGCTATTTCACTTTCAGGAATAAACTGATAAATTTCTTCTCCTATCCAATCAGCAATATAATGAACACTAGATTGTCTATCAGCATTGTTCCAATAATTATAATGGTTAAGAGAAGTCGCTCCAATATTTGCAGTTGAATGAATTGTGATTCCTTTAAGATTAATAAATTTTTCTTTTGGTCTATTCATTGAAATAAATTGTTGTTTAATATAATATGCCATTATTATATCCTCCTTCTTAAATTATTTATTGCTTTACATACTCTTTATAAAACATCCAAATAAATCTCAAAATTATTCTAAAAGTTTAACTAAACTAAATTTCGACCCACTAATAGCCCAATCCCTAAACGTAATAATAACTGAAGCACAATTATTGGATGTGCTGTGTTTAGACTGGGAGGTTATTGTAGTAACTGCCTCCCAGTCATTTTTTATAAAGTAACAATAAACAAAAAAGAAGTCACATCAAAGCAACTTCTTGTTCATTCCTATTTCTTTTCGTTTATTTGCATTTTTCCTTTCACTATATTTCCTTAAATACTCCATCTGTTCTTTATCATCGTTTTCTTGATTTTCATTTTTCACATGTCCACCATGATTAAATAATAGGAAAATAATTGTGACTAAAATATATCCCAATAATATTAAAGGTATAAACAATGAGTTATCATGAATCAAATAATCACTTCCTTATTGTTTATACGATTTGGGGAGGTGGATTGTGTGGGTGTGAGGAATGAGATGGAAAATTTTATTTATAATTATCACCTTTTAAAATTGCTCATTTATTTTTAGTTGTTTTGTTTAATTTTAATATGAATATAAAAAAGAGAGTAGTAAAATCTACTCTCTTTTGTGGTTTCTGGGATCAATATTGGCTTTTAACTTTATTCTACTTTGTATCTTTAGTGAATATGGTCTGTCGGATAATGCGTCAACTATGACAGTAAATTTAATTGATTACCTATTCGTTTTCCGGTTTTAGGCATACCCACTGTGGGAGAAGGATGTACTCCGTCTGGTGCGAAGTATGCATAATTTAAGGCATTATAACCGCACGTTGTCTGAAGGTCTATGGTATACAGGTTATATAGTTTAGCTACTTCCAGCAAAGCATCGGTATAATCTTTAACTGTATGTCCAGCTAAATTAGTATGCATCCCATAAGCAAGATCATCAATAAAGGGAGTAGTAATAATAACTAATTCCAAGCTAGGTTTCCAACCGAGTAAAGTTTCAATTACGTTTTTACAATTTGCGTAAAAAGATTCAAGGACTGTTTTTGCATCACTAATCGTTCCCAAAGGCCAACTCCCTGCGAAGTCATTTGCTCCAGCCATTACAGTTACCACGTCAATATTGGCTAAGTCTCCAACAACCAACCCATCTAAAAACGACCTAATCGGAATACCTTCAGTTGCGTGGATTGTTACACTGTTGAATCCGCATATGACGTTCATGTATGGTTGCCATTGGTTTCTGTATGTAATACTATCACCAACAGTCATACACGCCTTATCGTTATAAGGCTTTGCGTATGGAATAACAGGTATACCATTATTTTCACTTTCTAATACAATGCAATGGCTCTCATACGTTGTGCTGGTTGTGCCTAGTTCCATTTGCAAAGTATCGGCATTGAGGTCTGCTTTAGACTTGTAAAGTATGACATAAGTGGTATTCACAGGGGTTTCAAACGTACTATACTGGGTTTCATTGGTTAAGATAAAACCCTTAGAACTGTTAAAATAGGCTACATACATTGTTTGGGAAACCGCATATTCAGTTTCCGCATCAACTGGAATATAATCACTTCGGGAAAACAAAGCACTAGTGCTTATGACTCCTTCAGTTGTTACAAGTCCATCTACTATAGTTGCTTTATTGAGCTTGTTTTTACCAATATTATACTTAGGGACACCTACCCCAAGCATGGACGGTATTATACTGTTACTAATTGGCGAATTAATGACTGGAATATTATCATTACTATCTTCAATTTTCAGATAATACGCCTCATAGGGCGAACTTATTGTCCCTAATTCCATCTGCAAAGTATCAACATTAAGACTTGCTTTATCCTTATAAATTATTACATAGGCACAACCTACTGGCGTCTCGAAAGTGCTGTATTGTGTTGTGTTTGTTAAGATAAAACCCTTAGAACTGTTAAAATAGGCTACATACATTGTTTGGGAAACCGCATACGATGTACTAGCAATAACAGGGATATAATCGCTTCTGGAAAATGCAGAATTTGTATTTATCTCCCCAGCTTCAGTTACAAGCCCATTTACTATAGTTGCTTTATTGAGCTTATTTTTACCACCTGTTACATATTTCGGAACACCAGACCCAAGTTTTATAGGAGTTACGCTACCATCTTGAGGCATAGAAAGCACATCAACTGTTGTCGTTCCAGCTATAGCACCTAAAAGTTCCGCAGAACAGTCCTCTAAGGCTATCGGTGTTGCTGTATTTCGCTTTAAATTAAGTGCATCTTGGACATATGTTAAATCAGTCTTATTGTCAACTTCTGCGACTTTAGCCTTTTCCGTATTGCTATAATCATTCGTCGATAATCCTTTGCCAGTTACCTTGTCAACTTTCAAGCCTAACGCTGTCGTATTATCAGCCTTATACGCATCAAACTCTGCCACTGGTACACCATTTACTATTACCCCACTGGATGTATTATCATTATATCCCATTATGATTCCTTCTTTCTTTATATATATCGATTAACAATATAAGTTGTAGCTCCTGCAACTGTAATTGTGGAACTAGGAGTACCGCCTATAGGTGACATAAACGACTTTGTAGCAGGGACAACAATAGTAAGACCATTAACTGTAAATGTGCCATTATTTATTGCGTCCGTATTATATATTTCAACGCATGTTATATTTGCAGAAAACGTTAAAACTCCACCAACTGCATTTTCTTGAGTTTTTTGCTCTACTAAAGTTTGGTTAGGCAAATTACCAACAATTGAAACACCATTTGTTGTTCCTGGAGTTGTTTGGTCAATTCCCACTTTTCCTATTAAATTACTTCCTGATGGTAATGCATCTGTAATTTTCTTTATACCAGAAGTATCTTTAATAGATAATAATGTTGCTTCTGTTGATGCTCCTGTTGGCAAAGCACAAGACAACACATCTACATCTCCTATATTATTTGTTCCTGATGGCAAAGCTGTACTTACTGTTACTTTTGGTGACGATACTACATCTGTTCCTTTTACCCAATCTGATACATTTTTCCAATAATCTCTCAATGTTCCTAATTCTATAAGCATAAAAACACGACCTTTCTTTTCTATATTTTATTATTTTGTTTATCAAAACAATCTAAAAAGCTATACCTGACCATTTAACCTGTGTTCCGCTAGGAGACATTATCTGGATAGAATTGATCAATTCATCAGTAACAATTACATAAGAAGTTGTCATAGTATCTGAATTATTAATCCTAATAGGAATCTGAGTTTTTGCTTCAATTGTGATACTAGAAAGTGGATATTGAAATGTTATAATTTCATTATTAATTACTGTTGTGTAAAAATCATTTGAAGACAGAATTACTGTTGCCATTATTTATTCTCACCTCCTTTCATAAACACAAATCTTTAAGAAAATATTATTTTCAGCAATTATTTATACATCCACACAACAAAAAAGACCCCTTGATTTCAGAGGTCTAAAAAACAAACTTATAAGTTAATTACTTATCCAATTACTTAATCTGAAAATATTCATCCCTCAACCCAACTAAATACTGCATCAAAACTATTACATTTTTTACACTTGGTTTAAAATAATTAATAATTTCATAAGGAAATATAGATGCCATATTCACAACATTAATTTCACTATTATCTTTAATTCCTGCTAAATACTGCAATCCAACAATTCCATCACTCAAACCAACCTCATCACCATCATTAATAATTTTACCTCTGCAAAAACTAACAATCTTAACTTGCTCTAAATTAAAACTAACTTTAACCTCAGCATTTATTCCAGCTTTTCCAATTAAACTAATCGGAACAAAACACAATCCATTATCATTTCCGTTAACATTGTTTCCATTATCTGAAATTATTAATTTTCCATTTACATTATCATCTGTAAATTCAAATGAACCTAAATTAGCAATATCAATTACTTCTTCAATTTTAACATTTGAAACATCATAATTTATCTCAATATTATAATCTGAAATCTCATTATCAATACTAATAAATAAACCTGTTTTCTCAAACATAACTTTAGTTTCAACATTAAAACCAATCTGTTGAATAACTTCAATATTTGTAACTCTGAAGTCGTTTTCTGTTGCATGAACATTTTTTACATTTAAAATATTAAACAAAATCAAAACTATTATCAATAATGAATATAATTTCTTTATATTACTTATATTATCAAAATTATCCATATTAATCGCTCACATACTGAAAATTAATCCACATTGGATTGGTAATACTATTGCCATCTAAATCCTTAATTGAATCTTTTACAATAATATGATATTGTTTATTAGATTCATATGGCAAATTATATTTTAGATTCATAGACTTTTTATCATTTGAAACTACAATTGAATAATCTGTTAATTGTTTAAGATTATAATCATTACTAATACTAAAATCAAGAATCATATTTCCAGTTGTTTCAAATAATAAAATTGATTCATTGTTAATTGTATTAATGTCTGCTTCTCTAGAAAATGATATTTTAACAGTATTTGTTGAATTATTAATTCCTAATGGATTTGAATTATACAAACTAAAATTAGAAGGAAGTACATAGAATTTATAATTTGAAAATGATTTTTCTTCTATGTTGTCCAAACTGTCAATTGCTGTAACTTTATTAATTGTCCATACTCCAATATCTTCAGAAATAAAATTCTTTTGAACAACCCATCTGTCAGTACTGGTAGATAGTTTTATTAAATTTAATGTTTGTTCACCATTTGGAGTTGTACAATCAATAGATACATTTGTGATTGTTGATGTATTATCTGTTGCATTTACATTAATATAAATAGTAATATCTTCACCTGCAGTTGAAAAAGAATCTGTTCGATTTCCTAAATATCCATTCATTGAAGAAATAGTTGGTGATTGTGTGGGAGTGGGTGTTTCGGATATTACTTGTACATTAGTGATTTGGATTGCTGAATCATCAGACGCTAATATTACCGATGTTGTTGATAATAGAAACATAATAGTTGTAATTAAGGTGATTAATCTTTCGGTTTTTAATTTAGATGATAATTTTATTTTCATATAAAATTCCTCCTCTTACTAATTTTTGTATTATTACTGATTATATAGCAAGAAGAGGAATAATTCAATAGAAATTGAAGATGAAAATAATTATATTATGTTTATTCTTATATTTATTCTTATATTAATTTCCTCGTATAAACAACTATGCCATCTGGTTTATCTCCATTAAAATAAATATAATCAATATAATCTTCAAGTTGGAATTACGCAACTATTAGTGGTTTTTCTTCATTTTCTATATATGAAAATTTATATCCACCACAAGTCTTTGCCTGATTTTTCAAACATTTATAAATTCCGCCAGAAGTATGTAGTTTTAACTCTTTAAAACATTTGTTTTTTGATACCCAAGTGCCAATATATAAGCCTTCAACGGAGTAAACTTCAAATGGCATAATATTTAATTCTTGTAATTTTTTATTTGTCACTTGATCAGAATATATAAAAATATAACCTTTTTGAGAACGAACTTTATTTCTTAAACAACCACTTAAAGCTCCTTTATCTAATTTTAAATCTTTTACACAATCTGCTTGTTTTTCATATTGAGTTACTAATTCTCCAGTCTTTTCATCATAAACATTAAACAATCTATATTTTAATTGCTCTGGTATCTCTTGATTATCATTTTCCGCATATATAAAATAATAATCATAACAAGATTTGTTTTTACCATTCAAACAATTACTAATTTGACTTGAACCAATTACTCCCAATATTCTTGCACATTCAGATTGGTTATTAAATTGCCCAATTAATTCATAAGTTTTTAAAGAATATACATTAAATTGTTTTTCTGTTGCTTTTGGAGTTCTTATTTTATTTTGTATTTTGGTTAATTTAATTTGTTCGTCTTTGTCCGTATAAACAAAAATATAGTTATCTATTACATATTTATTTTTCATATTTAAACAACTAGATATTTCTGAACACCTTAAACGTAAGCCTTTAGACCTTAAATTTAAATCTTCAGCACATAGTCCTGTACTTATCCAACGACCTACAAACTCTCCCTTTAATGTATAAACACTAAATTCTTTTCCGCCTTTATTAATTGATTGGACTATCCTCTGTTGTTTAGTTAATTCTAAACTTGCACCATCTCCACCTAGAGTAGAATTATAACCTTTTTTATATGAGTTAAGTTTGCTTATATAATAAACTTCTAATTCCTTCAATTCTTCTCTATTTTTTGCGTAATCTATAATCGTAAACTCAATATTATTTATATTATATTTATTTATTGCTTTAGATAATTTACTAAAATAGTCATTAACTACAGAATTATGAACATGTTCTGCAATTCTCACAGATAACGCTCTGCTTGTTATGCCCACATATTGCTTCCCACTTGGAGAAGTTGCTAAGTATACCATAAATTTAGTTGGTACTTTATCAGTAGATATTGTATATTTATATTTACTCAAATAATCATCAATACCCTTTCCTTTTTAATTATTATTATTTACCTTTAATTAAATCTTTATAAAACCAAAACAAACTAATTACATCGTCTTTGTCTTCATCATAAATATAATATGTCAAATGACTATCTAACCAAATTATCAATGGAGTTATCACCAAATACCAAAATAAACAATTAACCAATTCAATTTGTCCAATGAAATTAAACGGACTGTCTGCATATGACCATATTGATAATTTTAACCACATATTCAATATAATTCCTGAAATTAATTCACCAATTGTAATTAAACTTCCACCAATAATTACTTTTTGATATGCTTTTAGATTAAAATATCTTTCACTATCACATAAAAATGCAATTATTAAACTTAAACTTCCACTTAGACAACCCATATAAAGGGATGTGTAGCCGACCAAAGAGAAGAGAGTTATACCTTGAAATCCTATCATATCTCCTGATATAACTCTTACAATCACTTCAATATTCATATACAAACTTGCAAAAACAAAAAAGTGTATCAATTTACTTTTTAGATAATGTTTTCCCATGTTATCGCTCCTACATATTCAATAGAAATACATTCCATTACTTGATTTCTCAACAATTCAAATTTATAAATATTATCTTGAACATGATGCATCATATCACTACCTAATTGAATCATTTGTCCTGCCGTAAAAGGTGTGCAAAGTGTTTCGCTTGCAGACTTCCAAATTATATTGTCAAGGTCTGGCTTTACACCTAATAAAGCAATGTATCCTTTAATGTTGTTTTGATCTAATTGACTGCACGAATAAAATTCCTCAATTCCTCGACATGAACTATAAAACCCATTTAAAATGTGTCGATTACAAGCAAGTGTTAATTCATATATTTTATTTATTTGATAATCCTGCAGTGAAATTGGATCTGTAATAGGGGGCAGGATATTTAATTGTTTTTGTAGATTTGTTATTTGAGAAATCAATTCTACGTTTTGTTGAGAAATATCTGAGCGTAGAATTTCTATTTCTGATAATTTAGGAACTATTGGCACTGGAACATCTTCTACAATTGTGATTACATTGCCTATTAGCTCCAAGTGAAACAATATTTTTTCAGTCTCAAATATCCCATACTCACTTTTTAATCCACCAAAATTAGGAATTACATTTAATTCAATTTCTTGATCAATTGTCATTCCTTCAGGTACAGAACCAACACAGGCTAAATCCGATTTACGATAAACAATGATCATGCTTGCACCTCCCATATACATTTTGTGATATAGAGAGTTGCGGGATATGTGTAATTATTCTTGAATACCATTTTTAAATCTGTACCATCTATATAACAATGCTCTAATCGTATATCATACGTAGTATATGTTGCATATCCTAAAAGACCATCCATGCTAAAATACACTGCACCATTGGAGTGGTTATTTAACATAGCAATAGATGCTGATTGTATTGTGTTGAATAAAACCGTTGACCCTACATTACTCGTAGTGTAGATCATGCATGAACCTGTTTTGCCAATTAATCCAAGGGGAATAGTTTTTGTATATGTTGCTCCCACTTCGATAGAGGTTGTTGTGTCGGCAAATGTGCCTGTAGCAGAAATTAATGGCAATTGTGTGGATATTAGTTTAGTATCTGTTCCCAAACTGGCAACCCCGTTCACTACTCCCTTTTGACTCAAAGGAATAAGTAAATCTGACACTGATTTTAATCCCAATGGGGTTACTGCTCTTGTATCATCTTCCCCACTTGTTGCTTCTAATTCAGTTGCTAATTCAATATGCCCTTTAACTGTTGTTGATGCATCAGTTCCTATATGCGTAGAAATATCATCGACTAATCCATTATAATCATCTGCTAAAATAAGATAATTATCGAGTGCCAATTGCAATACTTGCAATAAACCTTCTTGTCCTTGATTATCATATACTGAACCCAATGTCGTATAAGTAATTCCAGAAGTTGAAGATATAAAACTAACTTGCCCTGAACTAGAACGAGGTTTTGTATTGTATAATGTTGTTAAATGAATTGCTTCTGCTGTAAGATTATCATTTGTTAGACTATTATTTGGAAGATTTGATTTAGTCATTTATATGTTTTGCCTCCTTTATAATTATTTTTTTATTCCTATAAATGCGTTTTTAAGAGTGCTAATGGAATGAAGTTGTACTGCATCATTTGTTATTAATGCTAATCCAGTATTATTTTTAAGATTTGGAATAATATTTTCAAATGGGTCAATAATTAAAATTACATTTATTGTTCCATCTTCGTTTACACTTGAAACTTTGGCATCCCATCCTTGCATATTTCCATACCTATTTTCCCTTTCTTTAATAATCTTTAATATTTTCCTTTCAATATATTTATCAAGTTCCTTAAGTTCTTCACTGTTTAAATTCATATATATATCTCCCTTTCTTTTAAAATATTATATAAATGGTATTTCCTTAGATTTAACAGCGTTGATTGAAAGCATACCATTGCTGTTTAATTGTAAATTTATATCATTGATTAGAAATCTTTCTTTATTTAGACCAAGCTTTGAATCAGTCAGCGTTATAATTTCATCTGGGTTTAAATGGAACATTCCCAAGCTATTAATCTGAACAGAATTTTGAACAGCCGTTTTTCTTTTTAAAATATACTCCGATAAATCAATGCACTGTTGCTCAGTTGAAATAGTGTCAGTTTGATAAAAAAATATTCTATCAAAACCTAAATTTTGCACACTTGTTGGTGATAATAAATTGGAATTAATAACTGTATGTGATACTGCCACTCCTGACGCAATATTTGAACCAACCACACGAACACTAGTATAGAGGTCTGACCAATTAAATTGATTTGAACCACCTTGATAAACAAAAGAATTTGTTGAAAAATCCCACAAAGGAGATTTTATATCATCATCTACATCTTTGCTTACTTCTAATTGACCATTTTCATTATAAAAACAAGAACAAGCATATAATTGTGATAAATCTGTAATTATTTTTCCAAGTGTATCATTTGGTTGATATGCCATTGTGTAGGGCGTTTTTAATCCGACAAGTGAAGTATCAATAAGAGGTGGTTGTGGATCTCCACTAAGTTCTAAAACACTTTTTATTGCCTGACTTACATCGGTATCAATATTTATTATATACACATAACCAATTTCTCCATTTAAATCACCATTGAGCAAACTGAATTTGTCTACACCATTGATTGATATTAAAGAATTACTAAATGCGCTAGAAACTGAAGGGTTATCGAGTATGTAGACTCCTTGGCGTAAGAAAAAATCAGTTTTATTAGGTATTTCTAAACATAAACTTAAGCGAAACTTTTGATGTATATAAAAATTCTCAGGATTAGGTATATATTTATTATCTAAATTAAATATATCAAAACTGCAAGTTCTTCTTACTCCATTATTTCTTTTTATAGAAAGATTACCATTTGTATTTGAAATTAAAGCTGTAATTTCTTCTCGTACTGTTTCATCTGGTCTCAAAAGTTCTATTTTGATCTTTCGTGCATATGTACCTGATTCAAGAGCATTGATATAGTCGTTAAAGGAGGTCATGTCGTTCACCTTCTTTATATTTAACTGTATATTCTTCAAATTGTTGACGAGTATTATTTCTACTACCATATATATTATGAAAACTACCTTTGATCGACGGATGATGACAATTAAAACAAGTTGTAATACCATTTTCTATATTAAATCTCAAATCAGGATTATCAGCAAAATTTTCTAAATGATGTGCCTGAAGTTTGCCACCACGTTCCCCACAAACTTGACAAGTATAATCGTCTTTTTCAAATATTGATTTTCTCCACTGTTTATATTCTATTGATTCTCTGATTTTTGTATTTTTAGGAGTAATACCGCCTTTCCAATTAATATTTTTATCTCCTAAATTCATTTGTTTCATTTTATCAGTTTGTGTGTAATATTCAACATTATATCTTTCCATATTTGTCTTCTTTATTTTTTCTCGTATTTCAGGAGATTGCAAAATATATTCTACGTCAAATCTTTTCAAACTAGTTTGTTTAATTTTTTCTTTTACTTGAGGAGATTGAGAAGTATATTCAACTCCTAATCTTTTCAACATAGTTTCTTTCTTTTTTTCTTGTACCCATTTTAGACTCGAAACATTTTTTACACCATATTTTTTAGAAATATTAATAGGCATATTTTTATTTAGACACTCTATACAAATATTGCATCCATTTTTTCTATTTTCTTTTAAATAATCTCTAAATTGTTTAAAATACTTTTTTTTACATTGATCACACATAATTTCTACATTGATACCAGAACCTTCTGTCAAGTCTTCAACGTTTACAGCTATCTTAGTTCCTCTTTTTACTAACCATCTATATTCTTTGTCTTTATATCTAGGTATCTCATATCCCTTTTCTTCAAAATGTTGAATAGTTTTGTTATGAAGTATCACTTCAACTTCTTTTGTTAATAACATCTAGAATCGCTCTCCTTTAAATTAAATTTATTTTAAATTTGTTTTTAATTTCCAAAAATCTAATTTTTCTTTTAATTCATCACACATAATAAAAATCCAGAAAGTCTTTTTACTTTCTGGATTTAAACCTATAATTTCATATTTTAAATTTTGCGAGGTTAAATACTTCATTAATGGAACAGAGTAACAAGCAAATATTTTTCTATTCATTTTAAAACCCTCTAAATACTTTCGCACTCAATAAAATCAAATTTCACGATATATGGTTGACTTTCAATACCATTATTTAGAGGGGTGACACTAAATCCTTTTGTTTTCACTTTTAAAATATCTCCTTTTCGTGATTTCAAAGTTTTTGTTGAAATATCTTGTATTCTGATTTGTAACTCATCTACATAATCTACAGATTGTAATATAGAGCTGTCATTTGAAGATATTTCGCCAGCAATAGCAGTTAATGTTCCTCGTCGAAATCTTCTATTACCTTTTGCAAAAGCGTTAAACTGAGTATATGTACTGTATTCTGTCATGTCTTCTTCCGTTTGAAAACCACCAAAATCTACGTTTAGATCTAACATATAAACATAAGTAGAACCATCTAAATCGTTACCAATTAAGAACCACCCATAAAAATTCATCTCAATTTCATCTGTCAAAAATGGTTCTGAAATTTGATCACTGTTTAATGCGTTAATTTGATACTCATAAATTTTATTTTGTTGACAACTAAAGTCCGTAAACTCTGTAACCCCTACATCAACAGCACCTAAAATCTTTAAAACACTACTATCTGATTCTATTCTGCTAATTTGCCATTTAGTTACAGGAGAATCAAGATTTGCAACGTTTCCTGCAATTAAATTATTTTCAAATTCTGCTAATAATATAGTTGTAGGATTCCAAATTAATCTGTCTGAAATTGCAATATTTGTTAATATCTCATTATCAATCTCTATATTTTCTATTTGTAATTTATCTATTGTTGCATTGCCATATATTTTTAACTTATCGTAAATTTTAGGTGATGGAGAGGGAATTCCAACTATATTTTGAAAAAAACTAACCCCAATAAAACTTCCTGATAGGAACAAAAATCAGCACCTCCTTCCTTTTACGGGTGAATATAATCATATATCTCATTATTATATATAATTATAACTTCTACATTTCTGATTCCAATTAAAATTGGACTAATTAAAAATTCTTTATTGCTTCCATTGATAATAAAACCGTTTATATCATAATAATAACAACCTAATTCTGAATTATAGCCAATTTCATAATAATCACCAGAAATACTGTTTTCTAATCTAATCATTTTACCACCAATAAATTTTTCATCAGCAACATAAATCATTTTATTTGTAAATATTAATGGAATATCAACTTCAAACGCTACATAACTTTCCTCATTTACTTTACCAAATAAATCATTAAGGAGAATAGATGCACTAGCAAACTCATCATAAGTTGAAATTTCATCAAATGTTATTGTATCATCTACTGTGTCTTCACTATCCCATGTGGTTGTATCTAATTTTAATCCGGTATTATTTGGAGTAAATAAATTAGAAACATATTCGCTTGTTCCTGTCACTGTTCCTTCAATTTGAACTGCTGGAGACCACAGAACTTTAACTGCACTTAATTCTGGAAGTAAGGTTGCAGTAGGAATTACCGTAAGTGAAGGAGATGCATATATAACTGTAAACGTATAAACAGAAGATTGAACTGTGATATTTTGCTGATTTGTCACAGTTGTATAAACTTTATAAGTCTGATTGTTTATGAAACCGTCGAACTCGTAACTAATCAGTCCAGAATAACTATTTGGAGTCGTTAATATAACTTCATTATTAGAATCTAAAAAAGTCATATTCCAATAATTTAATGAAATTGATTCTGCTTGAGCGTAAACAGATGTAAATGTGTGTTTTTTTGAAGTAATTTCAGCAGGGACAGTCATAGAAACTGTTGAAGTAGCATAACAATAAAATGGAGTTTGCCTTGATGTTGCTGATGTTTTACTCCATGCTTGAGTTCCTAGAGGAGATGTGGTTTTTGAAGCAAAAGCGGATACTCTACATCTAATCCAATATTTTGTAGATGAATTTACAGCTACAGTCGTCCAATCAGTTGGAGGATTAAAAAGAACCATACCGCTTTGAGTAAATCCTGATGTGTTATCTGTTAAAATTGGGATGGAAATCCATGTAGAACTAGTTGAATTATAATATTCCCAAACCAGTGTTGCTACATATACTCCAACTGTTCCAATTGTTAATTTAATTCCACTAAACTTAGTATTGCTACCGAAATAATAAGCATCTTCTACGGTTGCTATAGGAATTAAATTCATATTATTTGCTGTAGAATCATTTGCAACAGTTGTTTCATCTGTATATGTTGTAGTTCCTGCGTTATATGAAAAGCATTGTTGGATAGGTAAAGAGTCAGAAAACAATTGAAGTTGCCATTTATATTGATTCCCATTGCTGAGACTGGATGAAGGTAGAGTATATAAAAACTCATCCCCTTGATACAACACAGGAGATAATGGCAAAGCACTTGAATTAAAGGCAATATTATTATTCATGTCATAAATCATTAGAGAATAAGCGTCTGAGTATGAGCCTTGCATTGTTGCAGTAAAATTTTGATCTATTGAATTATCAATAGTTGTCGAATTCGGAGATAAATAATTTGGTTGATAAATTGATATACTAATCAACTCCTTTCTGGAGAATTATTAATAACTAAGTAAAAATATTATTTAAGAGAGAGAATTTAATCTCTCTCTTAAATATTAAGTGTATTGTACGTCCGTAAGCCTGACCATGGATTGTAACTGAGCAACTAAGTTTGTGGCCGAATTACTATTGACTGTGAGATTTTGTATAGTAATTCCACCATTGTTATTACTAGCACTTTTATTAATATTATTTATATTGCTAGTAAAATTAGGCATTTGTGGAGATTTAAAATTATTCATATAATTCTTAGTAATATCTACAAGATTAGGAATCTTACTAATCATCTCTTTACTTAAAACAAATTCACCTTTCTCAAGAATAGCAGGTATTTCATTTAATTTTAGATTTTTAGGTTTGTCATAAACCCATCCACCATCATGAAATTTATCATACTCTTTTTCATAATCTGATTGTGAGCCATTTCCTGTTGTCGAAGTTCCATCTGGTTTTGTTATTGAATAATTTCCAGTAGTAGAATCATAACTTCCAGATTTTATCATTGTAAATGGTTCATTATATCCAGATGAACTAAAACTTCCTGATAAACCACCACCATTACCAGAAGATTTAGAAGCCCCGCTTTTTAAATCATCTGTAAGTGATACTGAAGCATTTGCAATATCTAATAATTGTTGATTTAAAGATGTTAATTTTGTTGATAAAACTTCAACTGCTTTGTCAACATTTGAACCATATAAATTCAATAATTGATTTGCCATTATGTCTAAATTTGCCCATTGTTCATCAAAAATTAATTTCTGAGCATCGAAGGATTCTTGTTTAGTGTCGATTAATTTTTGTTGATAATCAATTTCTGCTTGCAAAGTTGCTTCTTGATGTTTTAAGTTATTGTCATCTTCCCAATCATTATAATCTTCTTGGAGAGATTTAAGATCATTTTGAGCATTTAAAACATCAGTAGGATTAGATTGCCAAGTCCATTCATTGCCCACTAATATTCGAGTGTTCTTTTCATCTGTGACATTTTTGAGCTTTAATTTTGCTTCTTCAATCGCGAGAAGACGCTTTGCTCTTTCTTCCGACTCCTCTTCTATCTCATTTTTTTCTTTTAATGCATCTATCTCTGCTTGAATTCCCTCAATTTTAGCTTCTTTTCGCTTAATATATGCATTTAGAATCTCTTCTTCTGCATCTAATTCTGCTTGTGCTAATTCTTTAGATGCTTCGATTACTTTAGTTGCTAAATCTTCTGCTGTATCTTTTATTGCCTTCTGATAATTTAATTGAGCCAATGTAGCATCTTCTAGTGTTTTTGTAAGAGTTTTCCTTTGCTCAATTGAGAGTGCATCATTTTTTAATTGTTCTTTTGTATAATCAATTATTAATTGTTGTTCTGTAGATAATTGTTTATAGAGAGCAATTTGATTAGATAGTTCTGCGTTATATTCAGATGAGTTTTCTTCTAGGAGAGACATACGAGCTTGAGATAGGGATAATTGTGAATTAGTGGATTCAATAGATGAATTGTAGGAATCGATTTGGGATGAGATGATATCGAATTGGATGGATTGGATGGATTGTTGGAGAGATTTTTGAGATTCAGCATTTTCATCCATAGCAGATTTATTAGACATCCATGCATTGCGAAGTAATTGAAGAGATTTGAATGTTTCATCCATTATCTCACGAGTTTTTTCTGAACTTCTGTTTTTTTCTTCTATGAAAGATGCCGATTCTTGATTGTCGTCACCAATAAACCATCTATCACTTATGTTGCCGAATTGAGATGATGCAGTTGCGATTGCAGAATCTTTGAGTTGATTTATTTTTGAACGAACTGTTTGGAGTAGGGAGAGTTCTTGGGCTTGTGATGCGATTAGTTCATTCTGTTTTTGGAGTGCTAAAGTGTAGTCCTTGGCATTTTTTGCTGATTCTATTTCTTTAGATATTGAATCAGAATGAGCTTTTTGTAGAAGGTATTCAGCATTTATTTGACGTAGAAGTGCTTCTGTTGTTGACTCTATGGATAGTTCTTTTTCGTCTTTTTTAGAATTTTCACTTTTAGACATACCGAGTTTAGAAAAATCAATACCTTTAGTTCCACTCATTGCAATGTCATCAAACTTCTTCTTAACTGCTGAAGAAGCATCATAGTACGCCTTAAGTTGTGCTCTCATTTCAGGAGTAATAAAAGTTTCCTTACCATCTTGACCTACAATAGTTCTTCCACCATCAATAATATTTGCCTTAGTCATATTACCTTGAGCATCATAATATTGTGACCACATGCCTGCCAGATTCTTCATTAGTTCATTTTCAACTCTTATTTTTGCTTCAGCTAATGATTTTGCTCCAGATAAATCGACTTCGCGAGCACCGTCTAATCCAGCAACAAATTTTTGTATACCTTCAATATTTTTATTATAGAAATCAACACTTCCATTGAGCATGGTAATATATGCTTGTCTGGATTTTTCTTGTTCTTGTTCTATAATACTTGTTAATTCTTGATGAATCGCTTTTTCATCACCAAGGATTCCTATTAGACTTTCGTGTTTGTCTGCAAGTTTTACCAAAGTGTCAAGAGAAAAAGCTTTATTCTCTGCATATTCGTCGAGAGCAGATTGAATCTCGGTAATTGCAGATGAGGAATCGGAGAGGGTTTTTTGGAGGGATTTGAGGGAAGTAGTTACATTATTTATTTTGTCAGATGTTTCTGTGGCATTGGGGAGATTGAGCATATCTTTTAATATTTTCCCTGCTTCTTCTCCATTAATTCCTAATGTTTTTAAATATGGAGACAAATCAGAAATTGCTTTTTCGTAAGTGTTACCAATTACATCTTTACTTGCCCCACTTTTTGCTAATTTTTCTAATTCTGTTTTTGCTTTGCTTAATTCAGAAGAAAAATCAGAACTTTTAAGACCATCGAATATTTTAGTAAACTCTTCACCCGTAATTTTACTTTCGTCTTTAAGTTTACTCAAATCATAGATTAATTTAGTCACTGCTTCTTTGCCTAGTGATTTTGCAGAATCACTACTTTGTAAAAAAGCTTCAGCCAAAACAGATAAATCTTTTCTACTTTCAAGAACTTTAGTGCTAAGCGTGGACAATTCATCTTTAATGCCTTTTAAATTATTTTTAGCAATTGCTAGCGAATCATTACCATATTCATCAATTTTATTTTGACTTCCATTGTTTATATCTTCAATAGTTTTTAAATACTCTTCTTTATGTTTTGTTAATAAATCTAGTCTTTCCTGATCTTTTTGCAATTGCGAAAAATTAGTTTTTCCATCAGTAGTAAAAGCTATAGCCATTTGTTCTTGTTTAATTTTTAGCAATTCTTCGTTGTCTTTGATTGCTTGTTGAATTGATTCAGAAGAACCAAGAATTGCTTTTCCCTCTGCATCATAACCATCAATTAAATCAGGAAATTGTGTTATCAAGCGAGATCGAATGTCTTCTAATTTTGTTTCCTCGTCTATTGTACGAGACGATATTGCAGATAAAGATTCGTATTGACTTGCTAGATTTTTTGCTTCTGCTGTTTGTTGTTTAAGTGAGTTAATACCTCTATTTAATTCATCAAATGCTTCTTTTTGTTTTTGAGCTGATCTTTCAGCTCTTGCTCCCATAAAATCAAATGCCATTATGACAGCAGTAACAGCACCTACAACTAAACCAATTGGATTAGCAAGCATAGCTGCCCATAAACCTTTAGTGGCAAAAGTTAACATTTGAGTAGTAGTCATTAATCTCATCTGAGCAAATTCTACTCCTGCTAATCTTGCCTGTGTTTGAACTAAACTTGAATTTAATAACATTGTAGATAGAGAAAAATTCTTTAAAAATGTTAAGAATGCAGTACCTTTATTTACTGCAAGCAAAGTAAATATTATACCTAAGATAGTTTTAAGATTACCAAAATTATTAATTAATAGAGTTATACCGCCAATTATACTTTTAACTAAACTAGTATCTATAGTATTATTCCAAAAACTATTTA
>Ga0209000_1001012_pt1 | contig 20194 bp, 47 predicted proteins | sample RifGroD2_FD_183998 | JGI IMG/M metagenome (GOLD analysis project Ga0209000, IMG submission 183998) | Groundwater microbial communities from Rifle, Colorado, USA - Groundwater D2 (SPAdes) (version 2) | ecosystem: Environmental > Aquatic > Deep subsurface > Groundwater | place: Rifle, Colorado...
TTTAATTATATTTATATTATAACAACATTGATTAAATCAAACTAATCCCATTTGTACCTTCAACTTTCTGTCAACTTCTTCCATCTTTTGCTCACTTAACTTACATATAATCATAAACTTACCATTAATTAGGCATCTCCTCTTTGAAATATTATCAGTTAATTCCAAGCATATCAAAGATTCAGTCTTCAATTTTTCTTCAACACCTACCTTTACATGAACAGGTATATTGCTTTTTGTTTTTGAACTAGTTAAAGGGGCAACATTTATAATTCCAGAATATTTATTATTTATATTATTAGACAGCACTAAAGCTGGATGCAACCCTCGAATTTCAGAATCCATACCATCACTTTTAAAATTTACTAATATAACACTTCCTCTTTCTGGACACCAACTTCTCCAATCCACTTCCACATCTTGCTTATAACACTGAGCATTAGCAGTTTGAGTTTTAATAATCATAAAAATCACTCCTTAATATATATTATATTTATTTTAAACTTCTATAATATATATTATGCCCAATGTATGTCCTATGCAACCATTATTATATTACTTTTTTGTTAATTTTTGATAATTCTCATAAACTTTTTATTAACCTAAAACACCACTTCTTCACCCTTCACATCTGGCTCCCAATCTTCCATCCATAAATATTCTACAGAACCATTAAAACTACATTTATTACAATAAAAATTTACTTGCCAACTCTCATATCTAACTGTAATATTTTCTAATTCACCACAAACAGGACAACATTTTAATTTTGGTGCAATCTGTTTATTATTTGTGATAGAATATTTATATTTAATTTCATTAGTTTTATTAATTATTTTTGGTCTAGTATCTTTTGGTGCTGGCTTAAAACGTGTTAAATGCTTATCCAAAACAATAACGTCATTTCTTTTATTAAACATAATCATCTAATCTCCTTTATATCTTCCTATTCTCCTATCCAATTTCCTCGACATCAACTTCACATTCTTCATCTTCGCTAACTACAATAATATTGATCGCTTTATTCAAATATTTCTCATCTGAAAAAGGTGGTTTCTTACCATTTAACAACGGCACACCATAACCTTCAATAAAACTTTTCTCAAATCTTGCTCTCATTTGTGCTATTTGCCCTGCATGTTCGTCTAATCCATCAAAATTAAAGAATACTTTTCTAAATTCTTCCATCCATTTTTCATCTAATACATTATCATCAAATTCAATTATGTATTCGTCTACTCTTTCTACTTTACATTTAAATCTTTTCACAATTATTATTCTCCCTTTATATTTATATTTTTATTTAAATAACAACCATACAAACCAACATATATAAACACTCGTCAATGGATGACTTATCTTATCAATAATATTCCTACTTAATTTCCTATTTTTAAATACGAATAATCCTCTGATGAAATTACAAACATTTAAAATAATCATTATTATAGGCAATAACATTAAACCATGCTCTTCATATGTATCATAACTAATCAAATAGAATATACCATATATTGAATAAATAACTATCATAAACACAATATCTAGTTTGTATAATAATCGTCTGTCTAAAAATTTTTCTAATCTTTCCATACCTTCATCATATTTTTGCTGTACAATATGTAATGGTGTAAAATAATTCTTAAATGAAGATATTTGTAATAAAAATATCACAAAAGCAAATTCTAATAATAATTTAGTTGTCATGATGATTATTCTCCTTTATATAAAAAATTACTAGGATATTTTTGATATTTTTCTTTACAAGAATCACATATTGAACATGTTTCATCATTATAAACACATATTATACAGGATAAATATTTATTATTAAAATTTTTATCTTTTTCATAAAAATTATATGCTTCTTTATAACCAATTTTATTACCCATTACAAATCCAATTCCAAAAGATAGTACAATAAATCCTAACCAAAAATAAATATTCATATTTTATTCTCCTTTTTAGATACCCCTTTAATATTTCCATCGTCATCATGATAAACATTTACTTTATCATTAATATTTAATGATTTGAATAATTCATCTTCACCATAACTTAAATTATATTCACCTATATAATATTTATTATCAGTTGTCTTAAAAGCAATTTTAATATTATCTGACGATCTAACATAGTGATTTTTAGCTAATACTTGACCTTCTGACATAATAAGTTGAGTTTGTTTTACTGATTCTTGATTTTTATTACAACCAGTTAATAATAAAGTAATAAGTAAAATAAATAATATTATTTTTCTCATAGTATATTTACTCTTTCCTTTCTAAATCAACACAAATGTCCTAGTTGATCACATTGCATACTTACCATTTGCTTCTACAAACCAATCTATAATTTCTTCTCTTAAACAATCATATCTATGATCTCTGCCTTCTCCTCCATCATCATATATAGATTCTACAAAATATTGAAATTGTTTATCAGTATATGATTTATAAGGAGATATACAAAGAATCTTATAAACAATATGACTATTATTACCATAATGATGAATAAATTTATCTCCTATTTTATATTTTGGTTTATCCATTTTATTTCTCCTTATTTTCTTTCACAACAACATAATTACAACACATACACATATCTTCAATTTCTTTTCCACCAGAAGAAATACTTATAAAATTTTGCATACCAATAATCGTATTATAATGCAAGTTTCTAATAAATTCTTTCCCACATTTAGGACATTTAAAAATTGATTTATCTGTCATATTATTTATCTCCTTCTATTCAAATATTTTCTTTGGTTTTTCTATAATTTTTACTTTCCCTGTCACTTTCCCAATTTGCTTTAATGGTTGAATAATCCTCTTTACTTTAAATGTTTCACACTCTTCCCTATAATATTTTAATTCTCTCAACCACTCTGCTAATTGTCTATGGTTTTTTGCACATTCACAATCTGGAACAGTATTATTATAAGAATCTGCAACCTGTTCTGAATGTTCAATTGTTTCTTCTAATGTAATCTTATTTACACCTCCTTAATTTCTTCTAATATTTCTTGAGCCTTTTCAGCTATGTTTTCTAAATATACTGAACAAATAGACATCTCTTTTGCATAATCTCCAATTAATTCTAAACCTTTACGTAATATAAAATTTTGATCTCTTAATTTTTCAAGTTCGTTTTTATTATTCATAATAAATCCTCCTTAATATTTATTAATTCATTTCTTTATTTTTGAATATCCATTTTTACCTTTAAAAACTATACCTTTTCCACCACAAAATTTACATTTTTCTTTAACAGAAGTTACATTATCACACTTTGGACAATATACAATTTGTCCCATAAAATCACTCCTTTTAACCTATTACAATACTATGATGTATAAAATTTTCAGGAAAATCTATTTTCTCATATCTCAAACCATCTATATTATATACTTCTTTACCATTTTCAATTTTAGTTATATTTTTAACTTTATATAATTCTTGAAATATTACTTCTGGATATAATTTATTTGATTCAATTTTCTCAATAATAGCATAATCATAAATTGTTTCGCATATATCACATTCATTATTGATAACTTTACGTTGAGCATCTTCTAATAATTTAAAATATCCAATTGTCCTAGTTGTACCAAAATCCCAACCTAATTCATCATAATATAATTTTTCAAATGTTGTTACAAAATACATATTATTTTATTCATCTCCTTATTATATGTTTTGATAAATCTTCATAATTATTTAAATTAGGATTAATCAATATTATTTTTAAAAAACCAATATTCACCTAACGGACAATTACCATATTTTAAATTATAAATCAATCCTTCTTCCTTTAATATATCTTCAATTAGATTAGAATGTTCTTCACTATAAACTTCACAATATCCTTCTTCTTTAAATGATAATATTTTATCTTTTAAATTTAAAAATTCAAACATATTATATTCCTCCTTCTAATATTAAAACCAAATGAACTTTTCCTATCAATTTACCTTATATGAATCTAAAACATTACATACTAATTTAATTGTATTGTTAAATACTTTTGTTGTATACCATTCTAAATCCATTAAAAATTTTTCTTTACCATTTTCATCTAATTCAGTTACCTCAATTTCATCCAAGGATTTACCTTTTAATTTCTCAATACCTTTAATAATATTGTCATTAATAACTTCACTTTTATCCCATGAAATATTTACATTATTAAGATAATCCTTTATTTCCTCTATTAATTTATTATTCATATTTTCCTCCTATTTTTTTAAATTATTTTTTAAACAAACATTGCTAATCCCAACAACACAATCTCATGCAATCTATGGTCTATCCCTATATGCATAAATCCATAATTTTGATAATCATTTATTTGTTCCCATGTCATACCCTTAAATCTCATAATATATTTAACCAATATTCTTGTATCTATAATAGCATGAGAAATAAATAATGTCCAAAATACTAACCATAAATCATGATTCAAGAAATCTTTAACCAAATATAATGTCGCAACGGATGTAAGAAAAGCATAAATAAACGAATGACTTGTGACAGCACAGAAACTTAATAACTTATTATCTCCCTTACTCCACTTTGACTTATTTACTGCTTGCCAATTCCATTGAAACACCCAATCTACAAATAATCCTATAAAATATGCAATTACTAAAAATTCTATATTAACTAACATTTCCATTTCTCATAACCTCCAAAACATAAGGATTAACATATTTTGATATATCCTTTCCATATTTAAATAATTCTTTAACCATTGTGGATGAAATAATTTCATTATCTGATCTAAAATAAATAGTATTTAAATCAGGATTAAGTTTCTTATTTATTTTTGCAATATTCTCTTCGTAAATATAATCATTAGGATTTCTTAAACCTCTAATTAAATATTTTGCATTAAATTCTTTTGCTAAATCACTTATTAATATTTTCTTTATTGTTAAAAGTTCATATTTATCCATACCTCGTTCTTGCAAATATCTATTTACTGCTCCCATCATATCATGAATATTATTTCTATTTTCCTTTTCAGAATTATTAGCAAATACTAAATATATTTTATCAAACAATTCATTAGCTTGTTTAAATATATCATAATGACCATTCGTAAAAGGATCAAAACTACCTGCATAAATTGCTATTTTCATATTTTTAAATCTCCTTTCTTTAAAATATCAAAACGAAATCTATCTTTCATAATGATTTTACGATAAAATATTTTTAACATATCCTTCAAATATTGTCGCATAACAATTATTGGGACATTGTTTTATGGCAAGTTTTACATACATTAATACTCTATAGGCACTATATTGCTGTCCACGAATTCTACCAATCATTTCAATGGCAATATCTTCAAAACTACTTGAACAACCTGAAAATACAATACTAGAATATCTAAATGGTTCATATCTTGTAAGATTACTATATAATATAAGTTTATATTTTTTATTATCTACAATATCTTCATTTTTATTTAGACCAGAATACCATTCATAATTTCTTTCTATCCAGCGTTTTAATTCATCTGTTGTATAGGTTTTTTCTACAACATTCACATAATCTGTATCCTTATATATTTTTTCCAATTCAACATTTACCTTTTTATCATATTTAATTTCTTTCATTTGTTTTTTATCTCCTTTTAATTATATTAAACTTAATACTTATAAATCTCTCTCACATTTCTCCACTTTACAAACTTATCACCATATTCAGTCCTAATATTTATACCTTTTCCAGAAATAAAGGTTATATCTCCATCAATATAAATACTGTAATCTTTATGATTAATAATCGCAATTGCATAATCATATAAATTAACTAATTTGATTTCTTTAAAATTATTATATTTATTAAAATTGGTTATAATACAATTCATAATTCACACTCCTTTAAAATATACTCACATAATCACATTCCCATCCATCTCTATTCGCCCTAGTAGTTAAAAATCTTTCATATCCATTATTCCTTGCCATTTCACAAGATTCTGTTAACGTATCACCATAACCAATTATCTTATCACCTTTAATTGCTATCCATTGTCCATTATATTTATTGCATATTTCATTAAAATTATTACTAAAATATTCTAATTCAGGACTTGTAACAAGTTTACAATTTCCATCATCAATATGAATCTTCTCTAATTGATCTATTTTTCTATTAATCATTTTCATCGTTCTTAACTTTTCACTTAATCTATAAATAAAATGTCTATCATTTTCTATACTCTCATCATCTTTAAATTCTTTAACTATTTCTTGACTTCTTGATAACCATTCTTTAAGTTCTTCCCATGCTTGTTGATAACTCATGTATTAATCTCCCCTTTTACAATAATTGTAATCTTTTAACATATTTATGTGCTTCACTTCTCAACATAACACCTAAACTACAAGCTGTCAAACTCCCAGGTGCAATCTCAGTTAATCCATTATCTTTTATATAATAGAAACCTTGATTAACCAATTTTTCTAAATCTTTTTGTTTACCTCGCAATATAATTTTCTTTTGATCATCATTATACCATTTCATAAATTTAACTTGTTCATTAGCATTTTTACAATTATACAAATTTTCAAATGCTACAATTGTTGCTACATGTGCTACTTGGGCAGAAATTTTGCCTTTTGATATATCTAATTCTTGATTTACTATAAAATATTGTACTAATTCATCTTCCATATTTGTTATTCTCCTTCAAATTTACTTAATTTATATTTAAAATCATAATTTTCTTTTGACATATCACCAATTACTTTATCAATTAAAACTAATAAACCAAATTCTTGTAATTCATTTTCTTTAAAATCAAATCCATAAGCATGAAATAAATTTAAAATATTTATAAATTCATCTTTATTTAATATATAATATGGTTTATTCATTATATTTTCTCTCCTTTAATCTAATAATTTATAAATACTGAATATAACAAAAGGTGAAAATACAATTAATGATGTTAAAATAGGAAACAAAATTGGATGACCATATATATATTCTTCATCTTGTTTTTCTGTATTTCCAAATAATGCTTAAAATATATAATCACTATTTTCTCTAAAATGACCTCTCATTAATCAAATACTCCTTACTAAATATTATAATTATTTATTTTTAGATATTTTATTATCTATTTCTTTTACTCTTGCTGTCATAAATTGCCCCTTATATCTTCTCTTAGGCATTATGTATTTACTTCAACCATAAATAAATTTTATAATATGTATAATTTGGATTTATGGAATTATACCAATTATTTAAAGACTTTGTATGTTTTTGGGTATTACAACTACTACACGAAGGTATGCAATTTCTTAGATCGTTCTTTCCTTCATCTATAACATGTTCTTTATGAAAATCATATAATTTCATTTCATTATTATACGGAAAATAATGTTCTTCTATAGGTAGACCACAATAAGCACACTTATAATCAAAGTATTTCTTACAATTTTCCCATTCAATATCATATATTTCATGCTTCTTTGCATATCTTTTCTTACCATATATCTTATATTTTTCTTTACCTCTTAATGATTTTCTATATTTTTTTGTATAATCATAACATTCTTCTTTATGTTCTTCTACATATATTTTTCTATTTACTAAAAATACTTCTTTGTTTTTTTCATAATATTTTTTACCTCTTTTTAAATGTTTATCATAATTATTTTTTTTCCCATTCTAATGATTTCTTTTTATCACAACTTTTACAGCTAGGGCATAACCCATCAGTTTTATTATTGTTTTTATAAAAATATTCCTCAGTACATAGCATCCACTCTAAACAATTATTACATTGTTTTTCTAATAATCCTTTTTCATTTGTCCTGTGATTTTCTTCATAAGGTATTCTTTGACCTCTAGGTATGTCTCATTCCTCCATTATTATATAATTTATTTATTAAACATTATCCAAATCAACGCATCTGCTACTGCATCTTCTTTATTATCATTTATAACATTAAACCTTTGTCCAGGTACGTTATCTCCAACATTATTTCCTTTACCTATCACACAATAATCTTTACTAAATAACCACCAATAACCTATTTTTTCAATCTCATCTAACAATTGATCTAATCTAGGCAACCATACTTCGTCATCTCTATTTTTTATATTTTCTATTACTTGTTCAATTTCTATATTATCTAATCTCAATGTATCTATTACAAATAATACAGGTGTAGGCCAATAATCTGCTTTATGCCAATCTCCACGTTTAGGATTCCATTCTAATCTTAATTCTTTTAACCTTTTTGCTTTATCTATAGAAATCATAATATTATTTTACCTCCTTATTATTTTTATCTTCCCAATAACTACTAACACAATCCTTCAATATCTCTTTAAACTCATTTAAACTAATATTCTGATTCATATAACTATCTCTAAGAAAATACTTATAACACATAATTTGAAATCCAGTAGGTTTATATAGAAAATTAGGTTGAATTAATCTACAATCACTTTTATGTTCTTTATCCTTAGCCCATTCCTCATAACTGTCATCTAATCCACAAGTACAATGCACAGCACAACCATCTGGAAAAGGTAGATTAAACATTTTACAGTATTTCTTTCTAACACTTCTTTCTATTTTATCAGCTTTTTTATAACTCATATCTTTAGGTTTATCTAACCATATTGTACTAATTGTCCATCCTTTTTCAATTAATTCTTTGTCAACTAATTTCTGATAGCAATCATCTTTATGTTCTTTACCTTTCTACCAATTATCAATTAAATCTTCTAATCCACATGTACATTCACTGTCCCAATCATACGACATTAATTTAAATGTATCATTCTCATATTCACATTTTCCATCTATACAACCATAAGCATCTGCATTAATTTCATATATAAAATCATCAAAAAATACATTACTCCAAGAATTTCTATCAATAAAAAATTGTCCTCTTGAATGTCCAAACATCATATTACCTAATTCCATATGTATTTGCCTCCTTATAATATAATTAACTTCTTTTTAATTGTAACATAACATTTTCTGCTTTAATAATTTCATTTATATTCCATGAATTACTAATGAAATTATATAATTCTTTTAAATGATCAGCAGTATGTTCACTTCTACAAGTATCTAAATTAATTGCTGATACTTGACCATTATCATGTATTATCAACAATGGTTGTAATTCATATTCATCTGCACATAATAATACATCGCCAATTTCTATTTTAACATTTGTTTCTTCCTTTTCAATAAATTCATAATTCATACATCCTATCTCCTTTTTATTTATTATATTAATCTTATGTATATACTTTTTCTTTTTTTCTATTTAAATTTTTACCATCTAACCGTTTGATTAATGAATTGAATTGCTTGATTGACATTCTGCATCTCCTAGATTTAATTTACTTCCAAAATTTCCACCATTTTTTATTTAATTTATCTTCTAAATCCATTTTATTTTTCAATAATTCTTCTTCTTTTCTTCTTTTATCTTGTTCTAATTTTATTTCTTGTTTATATTCATTAACCTTCTTATTATATTCTGCCATCGCCATCTCTTTAGATTGCTCGTCATCAATTAATTCATACTCTTTTAACCTATAAATATATGTATCTATCCCATATATAACATCTACAATTAAATATACTTCATTTTCAATACATACTTTATCATCTCTAGAGAATTTATCTTTAAACATATCTGTCTCTAAAATATTCATGTATTCAACAAATTTATTTCTAATATAAATTGCTGGTTCACCATTAAAAGGAAATATTTCTGGGTAATACCTATTATTAAACCATCTTGATACACTCCAAGTTTCAGTAACTACATGATATTCTTTTTTACAAACTGCTTTTTGAAATATTGATTTCATAATTTATTTCCTCCCTTAAATTTAAAATTATGATAAATGATTTGATTTATACACTGTTAATTTTTAACAAATTTACCTTCCATTAATTTAATTCCTATAAATAATAATACTTGAGTTATTCCCATTAATATTAATCCAGGAATAAGTTTTATTATTGGAATTGCAAGCATTAAAATAACAAAAGGTAATGCTCCACCAATAGATAGTAACAAAATACCTATCCTATATTTAGTTTCTTGTTTCATAATAAATTTTATTATCAATCATTTCTCTCATACAATCCAAACAATAATCCTTCTCATTTTCATCTGGTTTACTACTGCTATAAATATTTGGACTTCTGAATTGCTCTCCACATTTATCACAAAATGCATTCCATGTCCACCATTTTTCAGGATTACTAACATAAATATTAGTAACTTGCTTAATATCAGTTTTCATATATAAATCATTCCTTTTTATTTATTACTATTAAAATATTCATCAACTAATTTCTTAACTTCCTTCATATCTGCTCTACCTTTCAATTCCTTAGATAATATTTTCATAGTTTCACCAATATTATTCCTGACATTACCCACACTCTCAATAACCTTATTAACAATATCCTTTACTTCATCAATACTCAACTTCTCTGGCAAATAAGATTCAAGCAATTTAATAGCATCCTTCAATTCAACAATTTTTACTTCATCTTTTACAAAAGATAATTCCTCTTTATACTTTTTAAGTGTCTTTTCAGTTACAGCAATAATAACATTCTGTTCAAGTTTATCTTCGGATACTCTTAATTCTTTTGCTTTTGTAATAATATCTGCTTTTAGAATTCTTAGCACAGATAATTTATTTGTATCTTTTGCTTTCATTGCTGATTTAATTTGCTCATTAATTTGTTTATACATTTATAATTCTCCTTCTTATTGTATATTTTATTTATTTTATGTATGTTTATATAGGGAGCAAAATAATATCTACTCCCTATAATACAAAACTAATTATTCCAATTCACCTAACATTGCTTCAAGTTCTTCTTTTGATTTATTTAGTAAATCTTGATCTTCTTTATTTGCTAAAATTTCCATAATTTTTTGTTTCTTTTCTTTCTGTTCTCTTGCTCTTAATCTCTTTGCTTCTTCTTCTAACTTAACCTTAACAATATGTTTGACAATTTCAATCTTCATATCTAATTCTTGATCTTGTTGTGTTTTTACATCAAGTAAAGACTCTTCCCTTGTTTGTTTCAATTGAGAATTAAGAGATTTGAAGATTGTGTCTAGATCTTTCACTGAAAGGTCAAAGAGATCCTCAGTAGAAATTAACCCTTTAAAATTGAATCTAAACTTTTTGCTATTGGCCATCTCAAAAATATTTATGTTTTGCATTGTCATAATAAATCACTTCTCCTTTTTATTTTATATTTTATTTAAAATTTAATTTTTAACATTCTATCTATATTCCCTTTGACCTTAACAATTAATTCATTTCTTTTAGTTGAACTGAATCCCAAACCTGATAGTTGATTTGGATTATCTTTAACTGCCATTTTTAAACCAACTGCTTCAAATACTTTTCTATGTTTCATTAAATCTTCTTTCAAAAACTCATTGAACATGACATTCGGAGTTTCTGGATTAATACAGTCCTTCAACATAAACATATAATGCTTGTGACCAACATTATTATCTTGCCAATAATTAGGTGAATAACACATAACGGATACAGGAATAAATTGGTTAGTTTTCAATCCCCATACTTCTCTACTTGATACATTAGAAGGTAACTTCTCCTTAATATTAAATCCATTAATTCTACTAAGCGTGACTTCTGCAACACTAACCTTTTCACCTTGTCTTAATTCTTTACCATAATCAAAACTAAATACTTGTCCTTCATATTCTACTTCTGCTCTAAATCCTCCTTTTCCACCATTATGACTATAATTATGGACTAAGAATTTATAAGTGCCTTCTAACATTTTATTCTTATCTGTCCATGTTATATTTTCAACGGCAGGAATATCTTTTTTAGGATTTATTATATCAATATCTAATTGTCCAGTAGTGTTTCTATTAATTTTACTACTATAATAAATCAAATTCCCATCTGGTTCAATACAATGTGCATCTAAATCATTTCCATCATATTTATCATCATTCCATTGAATAGAAAATCTCAATACTCCATCTACTTTCCCACCTGCTGATTTTACCCTATCTTTCATTGAAGAATCTGTAATATTTCCTGTATATGACCACGAAAAATTATTATCCCATTTAAACATTGTTTTACTATTCCTAATTTCAGGTGCAATTAATGACACCATATTACTAGCATGTTTATTTTCCAAGAATACTTCAATTTCTCTTGCTGTTGGCAATACATTTGCAATAAAATCATCAATAGAAATTTCTGCAACTTTATTAAACTTTTTAGGATTAAGAGGAATACCTTTTGACATTTCATCAAATACATCTAATCCACCTTGAATTTTCTTTACAGAATCCTTATTAGAGAATAAGATGTTATTTACAGTTATATCTTCAAGTGTTGCAAATCTTCTACTTAGTGAATCCATATATCCTAATTCTTGAATTTTATTCTTAGCATCTTCAAGCATACGTTGTGTGTATATTGCCTTTGGCCTCTTATAAGATTCGGGTGCTATAATCTTTTCATACCTTGTTACTGCTGTATCTAAATCCATTCCTTCAGAAATATCAGTTAATAATACTCCAATTGAATGATTCTTGATCCTTCCAACAGATCTGCCAATCTTAACTGACTGTTCCCATGTATATAATTCTTTCTCCTGTATTGTTTCTAATTTATAATATTCTTTTTTGTATTTAAGGAATTCAGTTAATACACCTTTCCATTCTTGTCCTTTATATAAACTGTTCTGTGAAATTAATTCTAAAACAGTTAATAAACTATCTTCTGAAATTTTATCTAATGAACCTTTGAATACATCTCTTGTACTTCTAAATTCACCTTTAATTTCACCTTCACTTTTTCCATTTACATCTACAAATTTCCTATTCAACTCAATGTAAAAATGTTCCCATGTATTAATTTGTCCATTTGCTAATTGCTCAAAATTCTTATCTGTACCTATTTTCTTTAACTTACTAACATACACATCTGAAACAACATGAGATTTAACATATTTATCTAAAGCATCAATTACAGATTGGAATGTTTCACTTTCTGCATTAAAATCCCAAATAGTTTTGATTTGATTATTCTTAATAACTACCACGTTTCCAATGTTACGAATAAATTGTCTACAACAAGTACAATCATATTCTCTGCGTTCTCTGAATAATTCATTAGTACCAGGAGGAAAACTTTCAAGGTAAATTTTATCAAATAATTCATCTTTATTTAATTCTACTTGAAACAAATGACTAGCATCTTTAGTTAATTCTTGAAAATTCTTTTGAAATAAAATTTTAAAATTTTTAAAGTTTGACATGTTATAATCTCCTTTTTATTTTATATTTTTATTATATTAATTTTTTATTATTTACTTTGTATTAGTTATTAATTATCTGTTTACAATTATATTAGTATTCTGTTCAATTGTCAAGGGTTATTTTTTTTATATTATTAAAATAATTCCCTTCAAATATTCCCAACATCATACCTATAATTTAAAACCCTTGCTTGACCATAATGACCATCTAATTTTTCTGCATTATCAGGAAATTTTAATCTTAATATAACTTGTCTACCTGTACTTTTACTCATTCTTACTGCTTGTTCTATGTTTTCCCATGCACGAACAGGAGGCATGATATATCCTGTTTTTTTATATTTGTCTAACTTTTTATAACTGCATACATGGAATACTATCATATTAATATCACCTCTTATTAATTATATATTTAATTATTATAATGTTTCAATAGTTATACCAACTAATATTAATGCCCATAGTGGTAAAGCATTTTTTGTAATATAACATGCAATTGAAATAGTTACACATCCTGCTACTCCCACTATTGTTTTTGCTGTTAATAAATCCATATTTACACCTCATTTATTTTAATTTAGGACACCATTCAGGAATATTACATTCTTTTCTAGTATTATATGGTCTACAAGCACATGTAATTTGTTTATTATTTAATTTACATATAACTTTAACATCATCATCACAAAACCAATCATGTAAATCTGGATCTGACAATACTCTGTGTTCTGAACAATCAATACAATTATTAATTTTAAATTCCATATTTATCCCTCCAATTCACTTTCATCAATATCTACTATTCTCCAAATATCACCTTTGCAAAATCCAACATATTTTTCATCTAAATTTATTTCTGTGTAATAAACCTGAAATGATTTACCTGTAAAAATTAACTGATTACCTTCTTTATCTTCGATAATAGTATTTTTAGGCAACATGTTTCTGTCTACCATACTATATAAATTTGAGTTATTATATTCTTTATCTAAAAATAATACTTCAATCGGATAATGATAAACTATATCTTTATTGTTAAATTTAATAATTGCCATATCAAAACCACTTTGTATTGTTTCGCCAATAAATTCTCCAAATTTTTTATGTTTTAATGAATATATTTTCATATTATTTTATTCTCCTTTATCATTTTTCATTCTATCTTCTAATTTCTTAATCCTTCTCTCTTCATCTTTAATAATCCATTTTGCTGTTTCTAATAATTCTTTTCTTAATTCTAAATCCTTAATATCATCATTTGCATATCCAAATGTTGTCATCATATTTTGACCAACTAAATACAATCTAATATCATCTGCATGATGTGATTTAGCTATGTCTATACAATTTCCATGATATCCAATACCATGAGTAGTAATGAATTTTCTATTTGTATTTTTATCATATTTATCAATTCCATACATGCCTAGTTTAATTGCTTCGATAAACTGTTCTGGAAATTTTTCAATTTGATCGAATTCATCATTAAGAAATGTAATAGTAGTCATATATCCCATGATTATTCATCTCCTTTAAATTATAAATATTATTAACAATAATTCCTAGTTCCCATATCTGATTCTTCTAGTATAATTAAATCTTTTCCACCATTCTCAACATATTTACTAAAAAATACATTAAGACTATTCTGTTTTTCCTTTTCTTTTTTCTGTCTTTCTTTTTCTCTAATTTCCTTTAATCTTCTCCAATACTCATTCTGCAATGGTTTGTAACTTTCATGAACTCCAACACCCCATATACATTGATCATCTTCTAATCTCCACATTTGAGGTGCTTTATGATAATTAACAAAAATGAAAAACTGTTTATTTATTCCTTGCTCATTGTTAATCATATCACTAAGCAATTGAAATTCATTTGGTTTAACAGTTATTTTATGCAATATGATATCAGCATTGGTTTTATATAATAAACCAATTTTATTAGTGAAATTACCTTGTGTCCATGTATAACTCCCATTCTTCATAAAGTATTCAAATATTTCTAATACTGATTTAGGCTTAAACCATCTATTTAGAAATACCATTAAATTGTCAAATTCATTCTTAGTTAACTTTCTTTCAAAATCTTCACGCATATTTATTCCTCCCATTATTCATATTTTTTATTTATTCTAAATCAATATCATATAAATCTTGCCATAATTTAATCTGTATTTCTTGTAAATTTTTACGGTGTTCAGGCAATTGAGATTGATCTAATATAATAAGTAAATTTTCATATTCTTCTACTGTAAATTTAATTGTCTTTTCATCTACTTTATTTTTAGATATTAATTTCATTTAATTATTCCTCCCACATCATAACAAAATTTAGATTCATTAACACTTATTATTTTATGTCTTAAAATCATTAATTTTACTGTATTTTAAAACTTGAAATAATTTAATAAAATTTTGGTTTGGACACGATTTACAATTTAAAGAATCTTTATATATTAATAATTTATGGTATGTCTATTTTTAAATTTTATTCTCTCCAATCTCCTTCAGGTCTATATTTATTTATATCTCCACTAGAAGTTAATATATTTTCAAATTCTCTATATTCTTCATCGCTAAGTTTATATTGAAAATAATTATTCCACCATCTGAACCATTTATTATAAGATTCAGTTCTTTGAACATGTTCATTCTCTTTAGGTTCCGGTATTTCTATACCAAATCTACAAGAATTTAATACAGCAAATTCAATAGCATATTGAGCCTTTTCTAAATCTTCTTTTATACTTTCTGTCATTTCAAATCTACCATGAGCAGCATCATGATTCATTCTCCATATAAAATCACCTAAACTATTAATAGTTAAATATAATTCTATTTCTGCTCCATTCTTTACTGCATTAATTCCTTCTTGAGTTAATATTCCTTCATAATATCCATATTTCTTTGTCATAATTATTTTCCTCCTATTTTTAAGTAATCACACACTAATTGACATAAGTATTTATTTGATTCATTTTCTGTAAAACCTATTGCAGATAAATATTTCATTATTTGCTTTTCAGAGTATTTTTTATTACTTATGTAATAATATTTACCATCGTAATAATCTTTCATTTTAATCTCCTTTATTTTATCCATTAAATACTTTATTTATAATTTCTTCATCTTCTAACGTACTAAATTTATAATCATCCCATTCAACATCAAAATTAAATATTCCCTTTACTTTATTCATATTCTTTAAATACCAATCCTCATCTAGATACCCTATTTTTGTCATAGCATCATCTACAGATAAATTTGTGTATATACTTGCAAAAAGAATATTTTCATCAAGTATATCAGGATCATGTATTAAATTTAAACTAATAGTAATAATATTATCTTTAAATATATTTGTTACTTGTTTGTGAAATTCAATAAGGAAATCAACTAGATAAATATTATCTTCAAGAAATTCTAATATACTAACTTCATCTTTTAATTGATATAATTTAGTTATCATTTATTTTCTCCTTTACACTAATCTAATTATCTCATTATAAATCATGGTATGCTTATCATCTATCCCAACACTATTATGAAAATGTCCAAAATACCAATGTTTATATTCTAACTCTTTTTCTAACATATCAAAGAATTTATTCAACACATTATTCTCTTTGATATAACTTCTTTCTTGCATAATTCTCATTGATGTCGTGTGTGAAATCACATAATCAACTTTCCAATTATTTCTATCTAAGTTATCCATTGCTTCATCAAATTCTTTTCTACTTGGCATTTCTTCTTTCCACCATGACACCCCTTCTTTTCTCCTATGTTTATCTATTGATGTTGCTCCACCCATTGTAAAGAATTTTAAACCATCAATAGTAAATACTTGACCACGCATAAGATGAATTATTGAATCATTGATAAAATGTACTTTACCACCATTCCATTTTTGAATAGGGAATTTATTAAGTAGTGTAAAACAATTACCTGTAAAAGCAATTCTTCCTTGATTTTTAGTTATTAATGTTCCATATGGCATTGTAAAACAATACATATAATCATTATAATCAATATTATTTATTTCTACATAATTATTTAATTCTTTATTTTTATATATTCTGCAAATATATTGATTTCTATTTTCAACAAATCCACTTTGATTTTCAAATTCTTTATATACACAATACACATCATTTTTTATACATGCTTCCATAATTGTATCCATATTATTTTTATTAATACTTCTCCATACTATTGGATTATTACCATGATATCGTATTTCTCCATCTGTATTAATTAATGTTTCTAAAAATATGTATAATTGTCTTTCACTAAAATTTCTCCAATTATTAGGTATCTCTTTCTTTGTTGTTAATTTTCTTAATATATTTCTAGCATGATCTGAATAAATTCTTATGTAATATTGTTGTTTCTTATTAATATCTTCCTTTTTCATATTTATAGGTTTTATTGTATAAGGTATTTTCATTTTATTTAACAACGCAGTTAACTTTTCTATTTTCTTTTCTAAAGATAATTTAAATTGTATTCTACATTTTTTAGAATTTATATTATATTTAGAATAATCTACAATAGTTCCATCCATGATAACCCATGTCAATAATCTAATATAATCATCTTCTATTTCAATTCCAAAGTTATTTTTGTATATACCTTTTAAAATAAATTCTTTTTCTTGAATTTTTTTATGTAATAATTCTTTTGCTTTTATTTTTTGATTATATACAATAATATCATGATCTTCACTTACGATTTGTTTTGTATTTTTACCATCTATAACAATTGCATTTTCTTTAAAAACTTTATGTTTTAAAATTGGATAATCAAAAAATATTTCGCTTGATTGTATATCAAAATTAGCTATTTTTAAATTATTATTATAAACACATTCTATATTCATCCATCCATTTTCTGTTAATATATCTGTATCTTTACTTATGCACTCATGATTCCCGTCTACAAAGACAGTTGTAAAATTTCTTTCATGTAACCAATTACGCCAGAACATTTCTTCTTTTGATTCATCAAATACTAATCCAAAATCACCTGTGATAATTACATAATCATCTTTACTTAATAGTTTTTGTTGTGGAAAGTTTTTCATATTTAATTTACTAATTTCTATTTCACCATGTAAATCACCTGTTATGTATATCATTTTACACATTCTCCTTTTTTAATTTCAAATATATTTCAATATTTTACATAACTCAATTAATTCTTCATTAAATAACTGAATCGTTACCATATTATTTTCAATTACAGAGTATCTATGTAATATAACATATTTTTCTTCTTTATTAACTTCATACGCAATTAAATATTCTTCATCATCATTTAAAATTATAAATCCTCTATTAATATAATTTAATTTTGCATTTTCATAATCCATATTTATATTCTCCTTCTATATGTATTTGTTCAAATCTAAAAACACTTCAACATTAATACCGCTAATCCAACAAACATCCCAAATGTCAATACCCAAGGACACATTTTAAATAATATATTAGATTTGATTGATATATTAACTGGTTTGTGATATAGTTTCTTATCTATGGTTATTCTCATAATTATATTCTCCTTTATTTAAAATTCTACCTTCTCATAATCTTTACTTTCTTTTCTAGTAAATGGTGCATGTGAACAATTTCCTTCATTATCTACACTGAGCATTTCCTTATAATTACCACCTTTATTCATATAATAGTCTCTACTATACTGGCACATATTTAATAATTTACAATTTATACATTGATCATATTTGTCTAAAAATATCATATTCATTCTCCTTTTATTTTATTTATTATATTTATTATATTTATTTACATGTTTTATATTAAATAAATTTTCTCATTCTTCGATAAAATTTTATTAACCACATAAACCATTTCAGATATATCTAATTTCATCTTTAATTTCTCAATTTCTTTTAAAAATTCTTCATCCTTATGCAATTCTTTAATAAACTTATCCCATTCTTCTTTTCTAACAATTGCATCTTCGATATATAGTTTCATTTCTTCTTTGCTTATATCTATATCATGTGCTAAAGGACAATTTGTAGCACCTTGACATCTACTATCACAATTATGAGTATTTTCATTATAACATTCAAACATTTTTATATTGCTCCTTTTATATTATTACTCAACCACAACTTTAATTGTTTTAATATTTAAAATTTTAAAAATCAAATAACTAATATAACCATCTTGTAAAACATTATCTCTATTAATAATAATTTGTTTATCAAACTTATTATTTTCCTTATAATATTCCAATTTTGCTTGAATTTTATCAATTCCTGGTTTTGTTTCTTTAAAACAATCTTTTATAACAATATCATCTACTAATATAATAATTCTTTCTTTATTTAATTCATCACATTTTACCTGTGCTTCTTCTTTTGTTAAAAATAAACTTTCTTCCATTCTATTCCTTATATTACTAAAACCACAATGACCTTTATATTTTAATGTAATATTTCCATTATTATCTACACTAATTTTAGTCATATTAATAACAAACGGTTCATCACAAACAGTATATATCATTTTATTTGACGTAAAATTACCTACTCCCATACATTCAGGGCATCTCATATCTTTATCATTATATTTAATTTTGCCTATCCCTTCACATATTTCACATTTCTTCTCTAATTTTGTTTGTTTAATAGTATATATTGTATCACCTTTTTGAAATTTAACTGGTATTTGTAATGTTTTCATTTTATTTATCTCCTTTTCATATCTATTTTCAATTTTCTTCATTATCTTTTAAATATTTTTCAAATAATTCTTTAGCATGTTCTTCTCCATGTTTCTTTGCTAATACTCTTATCTCTTCTTCAAATGAATCCATTA
>Ga0209000_1001016_pt1 | contig 20130 bp, 41 predicted proteins | sample RifGroD2_FD_183998 | JGI IMG/M metagenome (GOLD analysis project Ga0209000, IMG submission 183998) | Groundwater microbial communities from Rifle, Colorado, USA - Groundwater D2 (SPAdes) (version 2) | ecosystem: Environmental > Aquatic > Deep subsurface > Groundwater | place: Rifle, Colorado...
AATTTGTGGATAAGGGATAAGCTCTCCTCGTTTACTAAACGAATAAGGTATTCTTTCCATTTTATGTACCATCCTTTCTAAATAATTTTAATCTTCAATGCTTCGCCAAATGAAATAATAGTTTTATTGGTTAAGTAACATTTGATAAGCTTCCACTAATTCTTCGACGCTATATTTCATTAAAAACTCTTCGCTAAAATTTGTGAGCTTCAACAACTCTATAACCAATTCAAATTTATTCATCAACCATTCACTCCTTCGTGTTATGTACATTACGCCGGAATTTCATTCGACTTACCATTCAAGTAATTAAATACATCAGTTCTACCACCATAATTAACCTTAATCCATTTAGGGTTTAGATAAATTAAAGCTAAGTATCTATGATGACCATCTTCAATAATGGGAATTGGCATTATTGCTCCATAATTTCCGTAACACTGGTTATCTAATTCAATAGGATCAATTTTATCAGGATGATTAATAAAATAAATGATTCTTCCTAAATGCCATTCTTTTGATTTAGGAATGCGGTCAAAGTAATTTGAAGAACTAGCATACATTTCATTGACTTCTGGTATATTGGATTTTAATGCTTGTTTAATGTCTTTAAGCGTTACTTTATGAGTGTCCCATGTAAATTCTGTTCCTCTATATTGCTTCAATCGTCTTAATTGGATACATTCATAATCATTCATGTTTTAATCCTCCTCATCAACCTCTCGAACGTCCGTGTTATGACTGTTATGCCATTTACAAGATTATACCATAATTAACTCCCTTAAATCACGTTGTTTACTAATTTTGCGAACTCCTAAACCACTCTTTGTAATTCGATGTTTATAAGGTTTATCATTAAATAATTCTTCATTGTATTGGACTTGATCTCTAGTATAAAGACCAGTTAAAACTTTTCTTACGTTTTGTCCGCCTGTCCATAAATGTATTTTAACAAAAGCCTTCTGACCATATTTTACAGAGAATCCTTTGCGCTCCCATTCAACATAAGTACATAGGTTGTCACTATCAAAATTAATATTTCTATTAATTACTTCAAGTGCAATTATTTCTTCATTCGATAGATTCATTGAAACAAATCCTCCTTTTGTTTTATAGAGATAATACTTGTATCCCTTAATTTTTACATGGTACAATACATTTTGTTATAATTATATTTGCATTGTGCCATGTATCTATAAGTTACACAAATTATGCTGCTAACTTGGATTTCTTATTCTTTGCTTTCTTTACTTTGTCGGAAGATACCAAAACAACATCAGATAAAGGAAGAATTTTAGTGACTGTCCGGTTATTCCATATTTTTAACTTAATTTCAGCATATGGAACAGAATCAAGGTCTGAATAATAAGCAATGTTAATTATTTCACCGCGATAGGGTCTTAGAGAGCGTCCTTCACCAGTGTAAACAATTTCTTTGCCTAAGTATAGGATGTTTAGTTTTGAAGCAGAATGGGTTAAGTTTTTCATGTTTTTAGGTCTTTGCATTGGAATTCCTTCTTTCATAAATTTATTTTTGGTTTAGTAGATGGTATAGAATATGTAAGATTATTTAGAAATATGTGCAATGAATTTCTCGAAAGCATCCATAGTAAAAGGGACTTGAGGATGTTCGGCACAGATTGCTTTGAATTCCTTGAGTAATTTTAAGTTCATTGGTACTTTCCTCCTTTATTATTTTAGAATTAATGATGCCTACATTTGATTAGATTTGCAATATTAATTCCGAAAATTTTTCACATACCTCTTTTTGATTTTTGCAATTATACCTATGATTAACCGCCTTGATATCGTTAATCCCTTCTCTATAAATTACAATAAATTCACCAAAGGATTTTGTTAACCAGTATTTTCGATTCTGCGATTCATTGTCAATAATTAAATTCAATTCATGAAATTTACTAACGCTTCCTGCTTGATAAAAATCATTAAATCCCAATTCCTTTACCTTATTAATAATCTTTTTGAATTTTGATAAATCTGCCATCTTTCATTCCTCCAATAATTTTATTTCTAGAGTCTTCAGAACTCTTCTAAGCTCCCTGCTCTGCAAGTGTTGGTGTTGTGCTGTTATGAGCGTTACAGGGAACTTAGGAGGACTTTGATATGCCCTAATAGTTAATGCTTTCATACCTTAAGTCTTTGTCTTTGATAAATTCAACTACCCTATCAACTAAGTCCTCAAGATCCTGCCCATCATAATCCTTATTAGAATTGAATTGAATTTGATCTGTAAATGGTTCAATATATTTTACCACTATCTTTTCAAATTCGAAAATTGAATCACCATCATTGTATTTACGATAATAAACTTTTGAAATTGCAACAAATAAATTCATATAATCATTAGTGGTATATCCATAGTCCGGCATTAAATCATTAAGCTTATTTATATCCTCTTGATATTTATATCCTCTTGATATTTACCAGTTTCGCACCAGTAAGATTTTTTAATATCAAATTCCATTAAATCCAACTCCCTTAATTTTATTTAGGATTCAAACATCCTTTAAACGCTCCAACCTCTACAAGTGTGCTGTTATGATTGTTATGCAGATTTGGAGGTTTTAAAGGGCACTGATTGCCCTAACGAGTCATGTCTCTTACTCTAAAATATGCCCTTGCTTCTTCCTCAGTATTTGCTTTTATCTTACCAATGATTTGATTTTGTTTTGCCCAGTTCTCATTATCTGTTAATTTAATGTCTACACAAGTTGTTCCCATATTTACCACTTCAGCTACCAAAAAGAATGTTTTTGAACCTTTACCTTCTTTTAACATTTGTTATTCCTCCTTCAAAATACTTCGAAATTATTGATTCTTAGGAAATTAATAGACAATAACCATGCTATTATGACAAGTCCCTGTTATTGCCTATTTCACAAATCACACAGGATAAAAAGAATCTCCATAGCAACATTTAGAATAGATTTCCTTAACAATTTCCCTTTCAGAAATATCAAGATCTTCAAATTTAATCATAGCATGTAAGGCCACACCAACAGTTATTTCAATATATCCCTCATAATCAAAGAAAGTAACATGTAGTTTATCAATATCTTTTCTTTCTCTGATTTCATAACCTCCGGCACTTACATAGTCTTCTGCAAGTTTGATTATCTCTGATTCTTTAGCAATTATCAGAACTGGTGGAAGATCATTTCCATATTTGGTGCTAGTGACTACATAGACATTTTTGTTTGTTCTGGATAGGTAACTTTTGATAATATCTTTAGTAAGCATATCTTTTAATTGATAGTTTTCCATTTTTAAATCACTCCTTAAATTAATTTTGCTCGAATCAATACACCTAAGAAATTAATTAAACTCTAATACATAAGGGTTATTGGAATCATATTCATCTGACCATTCACTGACATCTTCCGGTTCAACATCTTCAATTTTGTCAAACGCAAGAATGTATTGGGATTCTTCGCCATCTTTTTCAAGATGATAATAACTGAGATTTAGAACACCATCATTAATGTATTCTGGATCTTTGTCATGATTTACAGTGTAAATTTGATCATTGATTCTGAATGTTTTAGAATCAATTTCCTCGAATTTAACTTTGCTTGCAATGTAGTTGTTCATTTGTTTTCCTTCTTTCTACAATATTTTGGTTCAATGTCACACGCCAATTTGTTATGGTGTTATTGGTGTGCAACCTTCAGCCAATACTACTGCTAATTAATCAATAGGATTGTAAAATTCTGCTGTACCATCTATAATGATTTCGCCATCTTCAGCAATAAACCCTGCAATACTAAAGTCAGTTCCTACAAAATCAACTGTGCATTCTCCGACTGTTCTTACCTCATTTCCTGTACTTGCATCAATTGTATTGGATTTTGATAATAATCTTTCTTGTTCAACTCTTGAAAGTTCTAACCAAATCTTACCTTTTAAGTTTTCCATAGTTATACCTTCTTTCTAATTAATTTTGAAGTCTCCGAACCTCCGAACCATTGCTGTTATTGGGTTAATGATACCATAATTTAGGATAAATTGTAAGTTTCGAAGTATTTACCAGCATTCCCTTTCCTCTAATACTTCAATATCCGTAATCTTTAACCCTTCAATTTCTAACATCTTGTCAACTATATCATCGGTCAATTCATGACTTAGATCGAATATGGCATTCACAGCCCCATAACCACCAAACACAATACAAATGCTGTCAATAATATCAATACATCTAATACCAAAAGTTAACTCATTGTCTTCGTTCATAGCAGTTTTATAATGGCCTTTTAAATCAAAACCATCATTAACCTCTAAGTCTTCAATCATTTTCACTAATTGCTCTTTGTTCTTTAATCTCATAATATGTACACTCTCCTCAATATTTAGCATCCAACAGGACTTGTGACCTGCTCTGTGTATTAATAGAGCGTGATTTGTTATACGCTCTACCCATCTGCAATTACTCTATAATAATGATATATTGATTAGTATCATTCAGATATTTTCCTTGAGCATCGATCCATTCTTGAGCTTCTAATTCTGTATTGAATTTTCCTTTATATGTCCATTTCTCTTTTGATCCGTCAGAATTGACTTTATAGATGATAGGCCACATTTGTTACTCACTTCCTTTATATTATTACTTTTTGTAGATACATCCACAAGTGTTAGTCCCTGCTGTTCCATCGTTATTAGTGCCAGTAACAAAAATTGTTCCACAATTTACACATTTGCATAATACATATAATTCCATTGTTTTCAACTCCTTTAATTTCATCCCTGTACGCCACAACATCAATTGTTATAGCGTATTCGTATTAATTTTCAAAGACTCTTCAGAGGGATTTTAGGACATATAGAATCTTCTTGCCATCTCTTTTAAAAATGCGTATTCTACACTAAGAATTAATGCTCCATAGTTTGTGAATTGATCTTCTTTGTTTAGTTCATCAATCATATTCCGAATAATTCCATCTTGAAGAACTTGTGTTCTTTCGTGAGCACTAAATTCTTCAAATGCTGTTTTCAAATCTTCGTCACTCATTGCCATAATTTTTTCATTCATTTTTAAAACTTCCTTTCACTCACATAAAATTCGTAATTCATTTGACTAGATTACACAGTATAAAGGTTTAAAATCAATAATTTCAGCATTAGGGTACAAACATTCAAAGTTAAACCAAACATCATTTGTGCCTGAATAGATTTCCTCAGTGTGTTCTTTCCCTTCGTAAATAAAATTAATGGTTAAGCCAATTTTCTTTATAGTCATATGTTTTTCACTCCTTAAAGTTTAATAGACTAAACTAGAAACATCATTAAGAATTTAAAACTTTCTCCAGATATCATTTAGGCCACAATTTAGACATCCATTCTTTACCTACTTCAGCACATTGCAACCTGATTAGATTTACCTCAACTGCAATTGGTTTAGCGTAGAATCTCATTGTATGGCCGTTATAGCCATCAGGGAGGGTTATAATTTGATTTTCTACCACTGAGCAAGATCCATCGTTATGTACTGCTAATTTCGTCATGTTTTACGCTCCTTCTAGTTTATCATTTACCCTGATAAACTCCAAGCACCTGCAACCTATTGTTATGGTGTGTTATATAAATTGCAGGGTCTTAGGCATTGCCAAGATAATTATTTGTTGATTCAAGTCCATGACTTATTGTATCACATTGTTATAAATTATATAACCTCTGATAGATGGAATTTAAAAATAATTATTGAAGGGTATTTTCTAAGGATACCCTCGAACCCTTGTAGCGTGGCTGTTATTGGTTATACAGCCTTTTGCATGGTCTCAGTCTCTTTATTGATTACAATTATATTTGATCTAACTTGAGTCATCTCAAAAGTTCCACTCTCTAGTTCTTCTACAATTTCACCATTCAAATTCTCGAACCATTGCCGGAATTCTTTTGATGATTTGTCATTGGCAAATGTCCAATGGGGTGAAGTTATAGCAATAAGTTTTCCACCTACTTTAAGAAGGTCATAAGCATGTTTAATATGTTCTTGCTCTTGGCTGAATGGGGGATTCATTATCACACAGTCATAATAATTGTTATTTTCGTATTGCAAGAAGTCACTTCCAACAACATTAAAACCTTTAAGAGTCAATAATTCAGAATATGAATACATTTGCTCACAAACATCAACATTGGGAGTAAATTTTTTGATTTGGTCTGCAATTGATCCGATTCCGGCTGAAGGCTCTAGAACTCTGCTGTTATTGGATATGTCGGCTAATTCAATCATTTGAAGCGCAATGTCTGAAGGAGTGAAAAAGGTATCATTGCGTTGATCGAATTTGAACTTTCTTTCCAGCTCTTTAATTTTCTGTTGAGTTGGGTCAATTGAACTTTTAACAGTCCTATAATTAAAATACTCCCTTAGATATGTTCTTAACTCTTCGACTGATTCTATGCCCATTCTAGCAAGTCTCCTGCGTTCTTCGATTGCAGTTTCAAAGTATTGATTGTGCAGAACATCAGTATTTTTATATATTTTGTCAAGTTCTGCGTCATAATCTGAAATATCAATTAGCGGGTCATGGTGTGGATCTTTTTGCTTTAACTTTGCACTGTCAATTAGTTTTTGCAATCTATTTGCAATAAGTTTGAATCCGTCAGTATTGCGAATGTCATTAATAATAGATTGAAGTTGGCGTAAATAAATAGTGCTTGAGGGAATTTCTGCGTATCTAATAATGTCTGTTGTTATTGGGGTAGCGTGCCAGACATTATAATCAATATTTTCGACTGATTTATATCTCCAGTTTGCACGATTAAGAATACTTTCTAATGTGTCAACTTGTGCCCTAGAATCAATTTGATTAATGAAAGTTAATTCACCAGAATCAATAGCATTTGCAACATTGCGTAAAACGCCTTGCATTTGTTCCAGTGTGTCTGCTTGCTGTTCTTGCCCTGCTGCTTCTCTAGCTCGTTTGGCTGTATTAGTCAGTCTGTCTGCTCTTTTACTGTCAATTGTGTTTTGCATGTTGTCTGCTACCTTGCGTAGTTTATCGCTGTTATTGCTAGAATAGGTTTGTGTTTCCTGCTGTTCTGCTTGGATTTCTTCAGATTGTTCTCCGAATAATTTAGAAGTTGGGTCATATTTGAAAATGTGGCCTTTCTTGAATCTTGAATAATAACCGTTAATTAATTTCATTTGTGAGTCGTGAATTCTCCATTCCTCTTTACTAATTGAATTTATGAGTTTTACAACCCATAAAGGAGAATTGTCGCGTGTATCCTGGTCTGCTGTTATGGTGTATTTCTCATTTGATGCAGAAATATTGGAGAGTGCTTTTTCTGCTCTTGCTTGCTGTTCTTTGATTCGCTTTTCAATTTGAGAGATAGAATAAATATGATCATAGCGTTGTTGCTCTTCGATGGTCAAGTTTTTATCCTTCCGGTAATACTTGACGTTTTGAAAGTCTTCTAATGTCTGAGGATTTAAAATCCCTTCAATTACTTCCTTTCTTTGTGCTGTTCTTTCTTCCTTCTCAGTTTTGTTCTTGATATATTGCGCTTGAATCATTTCGTCCGTGGCATTATCAAGAATGGTCTTGATTGCTCTTTGTCTTGCTCCTTTGATGTCGGTAAAATCCATTTCATACGATAAAGAATCTTTAACATGATACACAAGGGCTTCTACCATGTTGTTATAGCAATCCTCTGTTAATTCCGCTTTAGTATTTGCACGTTTCCTTTTGTGATTGTCTGAATTGTTCAGCATGTCAAGAATTACAACTTTCACAGAATCAACATTTTTAATTAGATAAGAATAATAGGATCTTAACTCTTCTGCTGTTCCTTCACCAGTTTTGAATTTGGCTTGCATAGTATCAAGATAATTTTTAGTTTCGATTGTTTGAACGCCTTGAACTTTATTTTCTGCTTTTACTCCCTGTGTGTTGGTTTCATAGTTTTTATTTAAGTCAATATGTAGGCTGTACCATAGGTTAGAATGGAATTGCAAATGAATCAAAACTAAACCTTTTTCTACTTTGTAGAGCCGAACATCCAATAATTCATACTCCTTATTGAACCATTCAACAGGATTCTCGATAATGTTTCCTTTGTTGACTTCTCTGCCATCGTAAGAATAGGCCAACTCGATTTTTTCAAATTCTCCTGCATTGACAATGTTTTTAACAGTGGTTTTTGATAATCTTTGTGAACCTTTAGCAATATTAGTTTTTAAAGTTTGAAGAGATTTAGACATTTTAAAAACACTTCCTTTCTTAAATCGACACTAGGCAGGTAACACTTTTGTTATAGCGTTAACCGCCTACAAGCGACACAAGAAGGGGTTATTCTTTTATATATTCAACCTCACAAACAGAATTCCCATTCACATCCATTACATATACTGGTTCTCTACCTTCTTCTAATTTATCGGCCAGTGTGCGTAAAATTCTTGCTACTTCATATTCATAACCATCCTCAAAAGCTGAATTAGTTGTTTCAATAGTGATAATTAATTTTTCCATATTAATACACGCTCCTTCATTTGTTATAGGTCAATTGTTATAGGTACTTTCCACAATTGCCTTCTAAACTCATAACCTTATGATAAGTATTATATCCTATCCGGCATGAATTTAGAAGGGAATTAAGGCTAATTCCCAAAATAATTATTTTACAACTTAATAGACTGAAATTTTAGGAAAGATTTGCTTCAATTCTTCCATGGTTATGTTGCCGTTATTGGCCTCAATATATAGATCATTATCGACATGGTACTCTGTTGCTTTGTCTGTTGTATTTCCTTCAGAATCTTCAAAAGTCTGAAAGGTAAGGCGCGAATCTTCAAAAATGTTTCCTTTTTGGACTGCTTGAAAGTCAATATAGTTTTTCTCTAGAATCTTTTGAACTTGCTCCTTGATTGTTTCAGGATTAAGGTCTGAGATAATGACTTGTTTTGAGAAAAGAGAATAACCTTGAATAATATCGCCGACACATCCGGTTTCTAGATCATATTCATTTACAGTTTTTAAGACGCTAACATTTAAGACGTTTACAGGTTTTTGCATTTGTCTTCACTCCTTCAATTTTAACTAAAAAATCCCTCTTGATACATATTCGAAAATATACCTCTTTCCCATTGTCTAAACTCATAAACCATACCTTGATTTAAAACACTAAGCCAGTTATCTGGAAATTGAGCTTGCAACCTGTCAAGAAACATATTAGACACTGAATAATGTATTCTCTTGTCTTTATGTTCTAACTGAAAACCAATTAAAGAAAATCCTTGGTTCATGAAAGCATTGTTTAAGGCAATAAAATTTGATTGTGGCATGATTTGACGTTGCTCCCATTTTGAAATGTTGTAACGCTCGTAGTGTGTTAAGAATTGCATTTTGTTATAGCCTCCTTAGAGTATTATACTCTCCAAGGTATTTCAACTTTTATTATATTCATTAGCCAAAATACCCTAGAGAATATACTCGATAAAAAACATGAGTTAAACGGACTTAATTTCTGATTCTTTAGCACTCCAACAATTACAAGGTTTTTCATTTGTAAACCCTTTTCCCTGACAAATTTCCTCGTTACATCCTTCAGTTTTGCAAATATCATGTAAATAGCAGGTTTCAAACATGTTTTCCAATAATATCAACTCCTTTGAATTTTTCCGAGTAGACACTGAGCATTGTTATTATCTCAGTGTCTAATAATAATAAAACTCTTTGAAGAATTAAGCAACATTATTTACGATGTTTAGAATTGCTTTAGCGTCTTCTTGATTTTCTTCGCCGAACTCTTCAGGAGTCACTGTTATATCAGATTCAAGGTTTTCAGTTTGTAGAGGTTGTTCCAACTGTTCTTCCTCTTGATGCTCTTCTTCCTCAACCTCTTCAGCCTGTTCAAATGAACTTAGTTTCCCCAACTCTGTATTAATAGCATTCAAGCGCATTTCCACACGTTTTAGGTCAATGACCTTATCTTGCAATCCTTCCTTGTAGTCCCTTGTAGGAGCCTGAAAGAATTTATAAGCCCATGCGGAAAACTCTTCAACGTCAACATTATTTTTTAATGCTGCATAAGCCGAATACATCAGCATAACCGTATTAGTTTTATTCAACCATGTATACCGATAAGTTGAATAATTCTTAACCCTTTTACTCCCTTCTTTTTCATCTTCTTTCTTTTTGTTACTAATCCAAATTTCTGTCGCTTGACTGAGGTAATTAGAGACATTTATCATATCATCTTCAATTTCTTCAGGTAATCCAAATTCTCTAAACCCATAAATTGACTTATCAATATTGTCCTTTGATAACTCAATAGGGCCATTGTTATGTAATAGCGTGATGACTTGAGATAGAATCTCGTCCCCTGCATTCCCTTTTGTTGCTAGTGGGGTTAATGCGTGTAAAATCCAATCACTATCTAAAATCGATCTAAAGAATTTTCTTGTATCGCTCCCCCATTGCTGCTTTGCGAATCTCAGAAGGTTTCAACCCTTTAGCTCCGCTATTCATTTGGACGAATGCTTTTTCAGCATCTTCCTCCGTACAATTGTTCATGGTTGTTATTCTTAGTTGATAACCTCTAATAATATCTTGCCATAATTCAGGCAATTCAGAAAATGTTTTACCTTGAAGTGTTTCGTTTGCGCTGAATTGTTCTCCCTCAATTGTGAATTTAGGAAACATAGTTTTAGAAATGTCAAGTTTAAATCCATCATTGATAAACAAGTAAATACTTGTAAGACGTTGCTGCCCATCGACTGTCTTTCTAAATTGGCTTTTGTCATCGGCTCTATAGACTGTTATTTCAGGGATAGGATTTTTAAGAAGAACAGTCTGGATTAGATTTGATGCTCTCCAAGTTTCCCAAACATAACCCCTTTGAGATTCCATAAACTCACGAATAGTTTTTAACTCCTTACCTTCAGCTTCCTTTTTAGCGGTTAGAAAATCCTGAAGGTGTTTGCCTACGGTGTAATATTGCTTTTCAATGTGTTCAACCAATGTTCCAATGTCTCGTTTTTCCGTGGTATAGGTAATTTCCTTTTTCTCTTCAGACATTTTTACCACTCCTTTAAATTAATTTTACCTCGAATCAATACACCATGTTTGTTATAGCGTCCATGGTGTATATCTTCCAAATTCAATTAATTAGATTCATCATAAAACTTATATCTAGCGTCTTCTCTCATTTCTTCAATTCTGATTTTAATATCTTCATACTGTTCATAGTTTGCAGGAGTAACGCAATTCCTAAAGGACTTTTCTAATATTTCGTCAGTTACTAATGTATTCCTGTTATGGTCTGCTAAAAATTTAATTGCGTATGCCTCCACACGATCTTTGTTAAAAGCTTGTTGTCTATTCATTTTAAAAACACTCTCCTTTTTCAAGGGATTCAATGTCCCTTCTCTAGTATTCAATTGTTATAAAATACTAGAGAAAAGACACTTTACAATAATTTAAAATGTCTTTTTTAAGGGTTAAAGAATAATCCCAATTTGACATACTTGATAAGTTACTCTCAAATTCTCGTGCAAATTTAAGGCTTCAACCCACATTTGAGGATCAATACTTTTCTCCACACATTTTTTAATATTTTCTCTATACACGTTTGATTCGTCCTGATTTAAACAAGTTCCCATTTGAGATTCTGCAAACTCCTTAGTGCCTATTGTTTCTTTTTGAATTTCCATTTTGCCAGTGTTATAAACTTTGACGATTGCATATATATGCATTTTCAACACTCCTTTAATTTTAATAAAGTATACACTAATTAAAATCAATCCATACTTTAGTAAAATTATGAAGTCTTAAGGGCTATGCTCTCACACATAACCCTTTTATAATCCCTTTTAATCCTTTTTAATTATCTCTAATTATAACTTGACTCTATATTTAATATTAGATGTTTACTATCTATTGTCTAGTGTCTTTTCAGCAACCTTACTAAGAGATTCAACAAAATAAAATGTAAACATATTAAATATAATGTGAGTTTGTTATGCTTAAAGTTTTATAAAGGATCTTTAAGGATTAAATACGTTAAAAGAGAGTTTTTAAGGTATTTGACTTTTTAGTCTGCCTTAGAACATAGCATAGCATTTTGTTATAAGATTTTAGGAATTAGTCGTTATCTGATACAATTTTGTAGTCAATTCCGTTTTTACATACATTAAAAGTAGGTTTTTTGGAAAACTCATAACCCTCATTTGCTACCAGAAAATGTGAAAAGTCGAAAACAACATTAATAAAAAGTTCGTCTTTTTCAATGAATACCTTTTCATCATTTCCGAATGTTGGGCTATTTCCGTTTTCGTCCACTAAGTATAGTTTTACTTCAAAAGATTCTTTTTCCATTTTTTAAAACAACTCCTTAAATTTTAATTTAATTTGTTGCTATGCTCTAAGCTAGACTAAAAAAGTCTTTTATCCCTTACAATTATACCTACATCCTGTCTTAATTTCCACTCTCTTATTAAAGCAGAATAATTATTTTTACATTTAATATTAAACTGATAATGTATATGTAGATCCCCATTGGCCTCCGAGTGGGCCAGATTTGATTGTTATAGAATATCCTGCTTTTTCGATTCTGAGAAGTAAGGCAAAAAATGATGCTTGGTATCTAGATGAATAATTTCTAGCCTTACCTTTTAACTCTTTGATAGGATTTGTTATGGTAGCATTGGAAATTAAGTCTTTTAGAATTGAATATTGCCAACTACCTTTAGCAAGTTTAAGAATAGAAGATTTTTGTTGTTCTGACATTTTTAATTCCCACTTTCTTAATTTTTTTAATTTAAGAGAGCAGAAATTAAGACAAGATAGTAAATTGTAAGGGATAATTTGCACCAGTCCATGCGCTACTCGAATTTTTTACCACGTTCTTGATTTTAGCCCTCAGAGGACATTTTATTGCTAAAATGCTCTAATGTATGCTAGTTGACAAGTGTTGGCTGACTGGCCTCTTAATTCAGTTTTCAAAGATCAATCCTTTTTAAGTATTACCTGACTAGGGTTACTCTCCTTCGGGAAGTCTTAGACTTTGAAGGATTTAGTTCGTTAACCGAGTCTGATTACCTCCTTTAGAGTTGACCTGTTTTTCAGGTGCTCTGTTTTTGTATTGTTTAACTGTCTTTATTATAATTGAAGCGGTTCAATATGTCAAGCAAATATTTATATTATAATTTGTATTTTATAGTCTTATTTTATTGTAGTAAATATATACACAATTTAATGGTTATAATGGGATCTTGGATAAAATAGGCCAGATTAGAAGGTATAATTGCTTATTTTGATTCTGAGACGTTCAAAAGAGTCTATAGGTAATATTATAAAGGGCGATGCAATCTGAAGGCAAGAAGGGCCGTTTTTGTGGCAGTGTTTTTGTATTGGGAGGGATTTAAAAAGGAAAATGAGTTGATCGGGGAAATGTTAAGTTAAAATTTGGCAAAGAAAAAAGAGCATCACTGCTCTTTATGCTAAGTTAGGATAATTTAGATAACCTCCGGTATTATATCCTCTTATCTCTAAAAAATCTAATAAATGTTTGTATTCGTTTTTAGTTATTTCGCTTTTGTCAATCTCATCTAAAGATTTTTTATATTTTTGACATACGGCATACATTCGAGAGATTACCTTTTCTTCATCAACTTTCTTTTTATCGGCCTTTTTATGTATTGATAGAGAATTCATGTATTGGTATGTACCAGGATCATAATTATTCATTCGCGCTTCACTCCTTATAATTTAGTATTGACTAGTCTTTAACTCATAATCTTTTACTTTTCTACCCGTTACCCTTCCGATGCTATTGATTCCATTTTTTAAGGCGAATATCCATTTTGCACTCTTCATGTTTTCCGCTTCTATGTATTCTCCATTGTCTGTTCCTATCCAGTTAACCCAAAATGTCATTATAAAAACTCCCTTCAAATTTGAAACAATTTATAATATAATTATAACGATTTATGGCTCATAGTCAAGGTTTTTATATCTCTATTTAATGCCTTAAAAATGGATTTTTAAAGGATTAGGAAGAGCATGGGCAAAAAGAAAAAGAGCTATTATTTCAGGCTCTTTAATAACTCATAACCTTTTGTATCATGATCAAACCTGAAAATTCCCTCCTTTACTTTTACTTTTCCGCCGAATACGCCAGTATAAAAATCAGGTTCAATAATTTGTATCAAGTCTGTTAAACTTGCAAGCTCTAGTCCTTCGGTGCTGATTCCATTATATTTTGCTTCGGCGCTAGAAATAACGTTAACTCCTTCAAATTCTGAAATTAGATAAATTGGATAAACCCTTTTAACTGACAAGGAAGTATAATTTTGATTTTTTAAAGATTTCGAGGAAATATTAAATTTTTTCATTGTTTAAACTCATTCCTTTCCTTTATCCCTTATAAACCATAACTTTGATTATGGTTTATTTCGTCGTAATTTTCAACGACTCATCAGAGGGATTTTAACCTGCAATGTACACATTGTATGGCATTGGTGACTTATAGTTTGTATATGCTATTTTGTCTAAAATTTTGAATGCTGACCATCCCCAAACGCAAGATTCGCACTCGTATATATCGCCATTTTTTGTAATAAATGTTTCTGCTTTTAGACTTCTTAAGATTTTTGTGTGCTTAATTTCTTCGGCAATTTTGCCACCTACGTGTTCCCAAAAGTCAACCTTTTCTACTTTTGGCTCTGTACCATATTCGGCCTCATGTCTCAAAATATAATCATTATAGGATCTTTCATTAATACTGCTCATTTTTTTTATTACCTCCTTTAATATGTAACTGATATTTATATTATAGCACAGATTTAGCACGAATAGTACATAGACAGAATAATTATTTTAAGATTGCAGAAGGTATAAATGGTTATTGTTTTGCCAGTGGTGCAATTATCTAGGGTATAGAGTTCTGACCGATTACAGGCCAATTGTGAGCGCGTAGGAGGATTTTAGGACAAAGAAAAAGAACTAATTTGCTTAGTTCTTAATGTTGATACACTCCGTTTTTCCAGTGAATAAACCATAATGCATCGTATCTAGTTTGATATTGATTTAATAACTCCTTATAATCCTGTAATTTTGTTTCATAAATTATTTGTGTGGTATTATTTAGATTGTTTTGATTTAATTTTGTTTCAAGCTCTAAAATCCAAGCAGTTAATTTTTTAATCCATATTGATCTAATTTTTTCAGCATATGCTATTTGCTTAATTGTGCCATTTATTATTTTAGGCAACATTATATCACTCCTCTTTAAATATATAGCATTTTAATAATTTTACCACAAAATAAAATAGAGTACAATAATTATATTATACTTTTACAGCTTAAAAGGGTAATTTTATTCGAGGGTAATAAAAAGAATAAGCACTAAAAAATAGTGCTTATTGATATGTTTTTTTAGTTAATAATTTACACGCATTCCCTAGTCCTTTTTTAGTTTTAGTTCGTGCCAATTCTGTATTACCCTTAAAAATAGTATATTCATTTTCAGATTCCAACCAAATTTGATGCTCTTCTCCAGTACGCCTTAAAATTGTGTATGCCATTGCTGGATATGTACCGTCCCACAGATCACCTAAATGATTTAAACTTCCACAAATTTGTTTTATTCCTTGACGCTTCAAAAAAATACCACCTTTCAATTCCCTTAAACTTGATCTTGATTTAGTATATCATATGATTAAACAAAATAGAATAGGTTACGAAAAATTATTTTTAGATAGTATCGATACGATCCGAGGATATAAAAGCGTGTTTTCATGGTATGAAGAGAAAAAAGAAGTATTTCTACTCCTTTAGTCAATCTATTTTTAGTTTATATCTCTTATAAAAATTATAAGCTTCGCTCCAAGCTAATTCCGGCGTACTCGCCCATCCATGACCTTCGTTACACCAACTATCATAATAAGCAAATATGGTCCAATAATAAGGCTGATATTTATTATCGTGCATATGTGGTGTAACTCCAACTTCTATTTTATAGTTTTTATTCAATTGCCAACTCTCCTTTCGGAAGACTATTTCTAGCCTTCCTTTACCTCATAGTCTTCATAATGTTTATTATAGACAATTTCGCAATTGTAAATTGCTTGTGAACAGTTTGAATAAATTCCTTTTATAACCTCATTTAGTCTTAAAGGTTTTTTCTTATCTCCTAGTGTGTAATTCACTTGTGTGCCATCTTTATAGGTTAGTGTTAAGCTTGCGTCTTCATCTTCCCAAATTCCATTTTCTGACCATTGGATGTCTCTTATAATATCAGTAAATTCTTTTCTGCTTTTGCATATTTCAAAAATTTGACCATTTTCTTTCTCGATTAATTTCATATGTAATTAACCTCCTTTAACTTCTAATTCATTATACTCCTAAAATTATATTTATGTCAACTAAATTATTTATGCTTTTACTCTAATTTCCCTCCCTATCAAATGGGCAGTTTAAATGCTTTGACAATTAGGAAACAATCTTTTAATATGTATATCCATGTCTTTCTTTTTAATTTCGGTGGCAAGTATCTCTATAGTATTTCTCATTTCGTCCATACTCCATAGGTTATGATAAAATTTACCCGTTTCAACATCTTTCTTTTTTATTACTTTATATGGTAGTTTGTCTTCAATATGATCCTTGTATCCTTCAGTGATCCACCAAACAATTTTATTATATCTTTCCTTAGTGAAGAATTTTTTATCTTTATTATACCATTCGTCTAAACTATCTTCATGTTTGATACTATTACAACTTCTACATGCCGGAACCGCGTTTCTTAAATCATTATATCCATTGCAGTCAACGTGTTCTTTGTGTAATTTTTGATCATAAATTATTTTTGCTTTTTCTCCTGATATTCCACAATATGCACATTGATAATTAAATACTTTTAGTTCATTCTCCCATTCTGCTTTTGTGATATCATGTTGTCTTTTCTGTCTAGAATACTCTCTGCATTCTTCAGGATGGTCTTTTCTCCATTGTGAAGTATATCCTGATTCTCTTTGTCTTTTACCATCTTCTATCCTATATTTCACTCTAGCAGGTTGACTTTCTTTTTTACTTCTTGATATTGCATAGGCTTCTGGATTTTCTATTTCCCATTTATGACTTCTATTTGTTACACATTTTTTACATTCACGCCAATAATATATACTCCCATCATTCCTAATTTTAGAATAATACTCCGATAACTCTTTATCTTGTTCGCACGTTGGACAAATTTTACTATTCAATATTATTAATGCTACCATTTTTATTATCTCTCCCTTTATTATTATTTATTTTAGTATTATAGAGATTAATAAAAATAGCTATGTTTTTACGTCCTTTGTTTTATAATTCTTAATTGTGTCTTACTCCTTTCTTATATTTACCGTTCTATTCATTCTATCATAATAAATTAAGTTTGTCTAGTATTTATTTTTGCACTCATGGTCTTAAGCATAGTTAAGAATGTGAGTATAGCAGGATTAGCCGGAATACAATGATAAGGCCAGAAAGGGTTATATAAGGTGTTTAGATTAGCAAATGGTAGAATGTATAGCAAAAAAGAAAAGAAGCTCTTTCAAGCCCCTTCTAATGATTTATTTTTATATTCCTTGTTTCCAGTCCTCAGTATGGGTTAAACAAGCGAAATCAGAATAAGTATTACCGGACATTACACTAGTTCGCGTGATCAATTTTATAGCAGGATTTCCGCACCAATTGCAAGAATGAAATTGTGGCTTATTGTAGATATTATATGTTAGCACATAATCTTCAATTTTTACATTTTCCCAGTTTTTCAATTAGTTTATTCCTCCTTTAAAAATTAGATTAGAAAACCGCTATATTTCAAGCGGTTTTAATATTATGTTTGATGCAGTATTCTAAAACTAATTCCTTATTGACTTCTTTCATTTTAGCAAGAACTGCCTTATGTTGTTTTAAAAATTCAGCAAATCCTAATTCTTTTTGTTTACCTCTTATTACTTCTCTTTCTTCGCATACTGCAATATATCTAGGATGTCTGTCTGCCCAATCACAAGCCGGAGTCATTAGTTTAATTATTTCCCCTTTTCTTTTTGCTTCAGCCTTTGCAAGTTCCTTATCTGATTCCTTTTTGGCCTTTCTAGCTTGCTTATTGATTTCTTTAGCATCGAACCCCATAACCATTGAAGCACATTCAGAACCATAATAATTTATTGATCCTGATTCGGTGTTTTGGACTACAATGGTTTTCTTTAACTCAATTCTTCCGCACCTGTCGCACTCAAGGTGTTCGTCTGAGATACCTAAAACTATCAACATGTTGGAAACCTCCTTTAGAATTTATTTATGTAATTAATTTGATAACCTATAATATCATTTATCCGATGCTATGTCTAATATTATTTTAACATTCAGGACAAAAAGAAAAGAAGCATTACTGCTCCTTAAAATCTTTCATCAATTCCATGATATTTAGGTGTCAACTCTTCATAGACAGATTCTAAATAATCATCACTGCCGGAATACCTGTTTTTATTTTCTTTGTCTTCCATTGCATTAAAACTATTGATAATATAAGTTTTGCACTCTTCACAGAATCTCTGATCAATATAATGTGAATGATGTATGATATTTTCTTGGCAATTGCAACAAATATGTTTTGTAGTTCTCTTAGTGTTTTTAAGCTCCCAGGTTTTTTGTATCATGCTTAACACTCCTTTATTATTCAATTTTAAAAAGGAAAAGAGAATTATTTCTAATCCTCTATAGTCTACCATGTTTCTTATATCCTTTTACTAAGTGATTCATTAGCCATTCTGCTTTTTCTGCTCCTTGTTTTCTTTTTGCAATTCCGATTGCTACTAGTGCGTCATCTGCTGCTATGTAATTTCGTTTTTCCTTTCTTTTTGTTTCGATGTAACCAAAAGGTGTTTGTTCTGTATCAGTAACAGTAATTTCAATTTCTTTAGAATCAAACATTTCAGGACATTTAGAAAAGAGTTGAATGAATAGTTCGGGATCGATTTGTACCATGTTTCAGCACTCCTTTTTATTAACTTAATCTGATAATGAATTATAGCATTTTTACAGGTAATTGTCTAATATTATTTTTACATTTATAACAAAAAAGAAAAGAGCCTTTTTAGGCTCCTTAGTAATTATCAACATATTCAATTGCTCTGTTTAGATCCGTAAATTGATTTATACAGTTACAAATTCCATCCGTGTAAACCATGTCAACTTGGAAATTTTCTTTATCCCACGAATAGACAACCAATTGACCGTTTCTGACAAATCTAGAAAAATATGTTTTAGGTTTCATATATAATTCGCTCCTTTAAATATTTTATTTATTGATATTATAATAATGCATAGGAGAAAATATGTCAACAAAAACATAAATAATTATATTAACATCGTTTGTGGCCTTATTACCGTATTAGTGGTGCATTTGTATCAGATAGGATTTATAAGAGCTTATATGGCATCGTGGAAGGTCTGGAGGGATTGTATGGGATATGGTAAGAAGCATAGACAATATGAGAAAAGAAAAAGAGAAGTTAGTTTGCTTCTCTAAGATCCCTTATACTTTTTGGTATTTTAAAATTCTGTATTCCTTTTGCCCATACTCCCCTAAATGTTCTATACATTGTGTTTTCGTCGCTCAGTCTGATAAAACTCATTATGACATCAGAAGGTATTGGGCCAACTTCAGCACGTTCCAGAAGAATTTTCTCCCATTTAGGAAAGAGATTTGACCGCTTATGATTTTCCCAAACTTCAGGTTTTTCAAGATAAGTTTTCTTGTATTTGCAATTTTCCAAAGTGTACTCACAAAATTGTTTAAAGGTCATTTCGTATAATTCCATTTATGTATTCCTCCAATTAATTTAATTAATATGTATTGATCTACTAATTAAGATTATAAAGGATAGATAGCGCAATGTCAAACTATTTTATTTTAAGTTTTAAGGCCCATGAATGAGGATGTAAGCGGTTAAGATTAGATAGAGGGGATTTATAGCAGGGAAAGAAAAAAAAGAAGCTGTAAAGCTCCTTAAGTGTGTTTATTTTTATTTATCTAAGTCATATTCATAAAGTTCTGATTTAGCCAACTCTCTATCATATGTGCAAGATCCCCAGTATTCCCTGTCATTGTGGA
>Ga0209000_1001019_pt1 | contig 20068 bp, 16 predicted proteins | sample RifGroD2_FD_183998 | JGI IMG/M metagenome (GOLD analysis project Ga0209000, IMG submission 183998) | Groundwater microbial communities from Rifle, Colorado, USA - Groundwater D2 (SPAdes) (version 2) | ecosystem: Environmental > Aquatic > Deep subsurface > Groundwater | place: Rifle, Colorado...
TGCCGCGATAATTCCGGTTCAGCTCGCGCCCCTCGGCCTCGTCCACGATGCGCAACGTCATGGCCGCGTCGCGCCGCAGCGCGGCTTTCAACCAGCGGCGCAGTTGCGCGCGCGTCGGCAGATGCTGCGCGACACTGGCATATTGCACTGCCAGGGAAAGTTTGGGCAGCGCGGGCTCAGGCGTTCTTTTGCTGTTCATGATGCTCGTACGCGGCGACGATCTTCTGCACTAGCGGATGGCGCACCACATCTTCGGCGAGAAAGTCGCTGAATGCGATGCCGCGCACCTCTTTCAATATGCCGCGCGCCTCGATGAGGCCGCTCTTCTGCCCGCGCACCAGATCGATCTGGGTAACATCACCGGTGATCACCGCCTTGCTGCCGAAGCCGATGCGGGTCAGGAACATCTTCATCTGCTCGGGCGTGGTGTTCTGTGCCTCGTCGAGAATGATGAAGGAATGGTTCAGGGTGCGCCCGCGCATATAGGCGAGCGGCGCGATCTCGATCATGCCGCGCTCGAAGGCACGGTTGACCTTCTCCAGCCCCATCAGGTCGTAGAGCGCGTCGTACAGCGGGCGCAGGTAGGGATCGACCTTCTGCGCCAGGTCGCCGGGCAGGAAGCCGAGTTTCTCGCCGGCCTCGACCGCGGGGCGCACCAGCACCAGGCGGCGCACCGTTTCGCGCTGCAGCGCATCCACCGCGCAGGCCACGGCGAGATAGGTCTTGCCGGTGCCGGCCGGGCCGACGCCGAAAGTGATGTCATGTTCCTGGATGGCTTGCAGGTAGCTGTTCTGGCGCGGCGTGCGGCCGCGTATCTCGGCCTTGCGCGTCATCAGCAACGGCACAAAATCGCTGGCCGGTTGCGGCTCGGCACGCCATTTCATCGCCTCGATCAGGCCAAGTTGCAGGCGCTCCAGCGTGATGTCGCGTTTGGCCTCAAGATAAAATTCCTGCAATACCTGGCGCGCCAGTTCCGCCTGCGCGCCCTGCACATTGAAGTGCTCACCGCGCCGCGCGATGCTGACCTCCAGCGCGATCTCGATCTGGCGCAGGTTCTCGTCCAGCGCGCCGCACAGATTGGCCAGCCGCTGGTTATCCACCGGTTCGAGCGCGAATTGCAGAGTCTGGGGATCTGTCTTCAAGATATGCGTTTAAGAAAATCAATAATGGTCCACGAAAGGCACGAAACACACGAAAGCGAACGGCGCATTATATTGGGAAAATCATCAGCTTTCGTTTCGAGGAGCAATTTCCTTTTCGTGACTTTTGTGTTTTTCGTGGGCTATGATTTTTCCGGCTTCAATATTAACTCGCCGCGCAGCGTGTGCCGCACCACTTGCGTAATCTTCATCTCGACAAAACGCCCGATCAGATCCGAAGTACCGCAGAAATTCACCACGCGGTTATTATCGGTACGCCCGGCCAGCTCCAGCGCGTCCTTCTTCGACACGCCTTCTACCAGCACGCGCTGCACTGTGCCAAGCATGGACTGGTTGACCTGTTGCTCCAGTTCGTCGATGCGCGCCTGCAACCGCGCCAGACGCGCCGATTTTTCTTCCGGCGGGGTATCGTCATTCAATTCGGCGGCAGGCGTGCCGGGACGCGGGCTGTACAGGTAACTGAAGCTGACATCGAAGCCGACATCGTCGATCAGTTTCATGGTTGCCTCGAAATCGCGCTCGGTCTCGCCGGGAAAACCCACAATAAAGTCGGATGTGATGCAAATGTCGGGGCGCGCCGCACGCAACCGGCGCACGATGGATTTGTATTCCAAAGCGGTGTAGCTGCGCTTCATCGCGGCGAGGATGCGGTCCGAGCCGGACTGCACCGGCAGGTGCAAATGGCTGACCAGTTTGGGTGTGGTCGCGTACACGTCGATCAGGCGTTGCGTCATTTCCTTGGGATGCGAGGTCGTGTAACGCAGCCGCTCTACGCCATCCAGCGCGGCAACGGCTTGCAGCAGTAAAGCAAAATCCAGCGTGTCGCCGTCTTCGGTCGCGCCGCAGTAGGCATTCACGTTTTGCCCGAGCAGGGTGATTTCCTTGACGCCTTGCGCGACCAGTTCCTCTATGTCGCGCATCACGTCGGCAAACGGGCGCGATATTTCTTCGCCGCGTGTATAGGGCACCACGCAATAAGTGCAGTACTTGCTGCACCCTTCCATGATGGATACAAAGGCCGCACCGCTGGCAATCTGCGGCACTTCGCCCTGCGGCAAGGCTCTCCCGGGCATAGTCGAATGTCCCGGAATATTCAGAACCGGTGCGGGCAGATGGTCGAACTTCTCGATCTCGGGAAAGCTGATGTCCATCTGCGGCCGCCCGGTGTCGCGGCGCGCCTGCAACAACTGCGGCAGACGATGCAGGGTCTGCGGGCCAAATACCACATCTACATAGGGGGCACGTTTCATGATCACCTCACCCTCCTGGCTGGCCACACAGCCACCCACACCAATCAGCAAACCCGGTTTGGCCTGTTTGAGCGGGCGCACTCTGCCGAGGTCGGAGAACACCTTTTCCTCGGCCTTCTCGCGAATCGAGCAGGTGTTGAACAGAATGACGTCTGCCTCTTCCGGCCTGTCGGTTCGTTCCATGCCCTCGCAGACACGCAGCACATCCGCCATCTTGTCCGAATCATACTCGTTCATCTGGCAGCCGAAGGTTTTGATAAATAGCTTTTTGATCATGCCGGGATATTACTTTAGATAATCGCCGCCGAGCCTCACTAAAACCTCGACCTCGAACAATTCCATTTTCAAATTAAACATGCTTTTTTGTAGGGCGGGTTCCACCCGCCGAACAAAACTGCCGGGCGGAGCCCGACGAATTGACTCACTTTCCAAATGGACATGGAATAACAGGCTGAATTTACGCTTAAATCCAGGCAAATAAAGTCGCATGTGATTCTAGCAAGAAAGCCCTGCCAAAAAAGCCCCACGCCCGCACAAAAAACTGTGCTACGATTCTCCCCACTTGTTGTTTTATTCAAACCGGTTCTCATGGGAGGAGAAAGTGGCGATTATCGCAGACGTGGCATCAATCGGTATGGCCTTGTTTACCGTATTATTTTCTTTGTGGATGTTAAAGCAAACTTTCACTGGCAAATAAATCGACGATCGCCCAGCAGCAAATAAAAACTCCAGCTCAGGCTGGAGTTTTTATTTGCTGCATCAGAAAACCAATGCCACACACCAGGCTGCCTCCTTGATAGCCCTTTCAATAAAGCGCCTGATTGACTCTCGCCATATCTTCTTCGCCCAGCGATCCCACCGCCGCTTTCAGACGCAGCTGGCTGACGAGATAATTGTATTCGGCCTGGTATAAATCGCGCCGGGTGGAAAATAACTGTTGCTGGGCATTCAGCACATCCAGGTTAGTACGCACGCCGACCTCCTGACCCAGCTTGCTGGCCTCCAGTACACTCTCGCTGGAGGTAAGCGCCTGGCGCAATGCCTTGACCTGGGCAATACCGCTGACCACACCAAGATAGGCCTGGCGCGTCTGGGTGGCAATCGTGCGGCGGGCGTTTTCCAGCTCCTGCCTGGCACGCTCATGATTGGCTTGCGCCTCGCGCCATCTGGAATTCACCGCGCCCCCCTGAAACAGCGGCATGTTCAGTTGCACGCCGACGCTCTTGCTGGTGCTGTCGCTGCCCACGCCAAAACCTCCGCCACTGGCACTGTTGTCGGCATAACTCGCCACCAGGTCTACCGTGGGATAGTGCCCGCCACGATTGCGCGCCACTTCTTTTTCGGCGATCTCGGCACCGGCTTGCGCAATAGCCAGTTGCGGGCTGCTCAACTGCGCATCGTCTACCCATTTTTCCATATCGTCAGGTTGCGGAGTTTCCAGTTTGAGTTCCTTGCCGAGGCGCCTGAGGTCTTGCGGTATCGCATTGATCAATTGCTGCAACGCACGGCGCTTGATTTCCAGATCGTTCTGCGCGGCGATCTCCTGAGCGCTGGTCAGGTCATAGCGCGCCTGCGCCTCATGGGTATCGGTGATGGTGGCGCTGCCCACTTCGAAGTTGCGTTTGGCGTGTTCCAGTTGCTCGGCGATGGCAATTTTCTGCGCCTCGGCGAGCTGCACGCTGTCCTGGGCAATCAGCACGTCGAAATAGGCCTCGGCGACACGCAGGATCAAATCCTGTTCGGCAACCCTGAATTGCGCCTCGGCCTGGACGACCTGCAATTCGGATTCGGTATAGGCCAGCCAGTTCTGCTGGCGGAACAGGGGTTGCGTCAGATTCACGCTGTAACCGTGCGTGTTGTAACGCTGGTTGCCGCCGCCCGGCAGCGCTACAGGCTGGCGATACTGGACAGTGCTGTCGTTGAACGTGCTGTTCGCATTGAGGCTGATGCTGGGCATCAGCAGGGAACGGCCCTGCGGCAATTTTTCCAGCCCGGCCTGCTGCGTGGCGCGCGCAGCGGCAAACACGGGATCGTTGGCCTGGGCGGCGCGGAAAGTTTCCAGCAGGTCTGCGGCTTGCGCCCAGCCGCTCATGCCGCACAGTGCCGTCAGAATGAATGGGATCAGTTTCATCGTTTTTTGCGCAATCGTATATTAGAATATTCTAATGCTACAGCTTATCGTAGCATTACGCAACACAGCCGCGCAATCAGAAAACGAAGCGTTCGGGTTGCTCGGCATTCTGCAATGGCGCGACGCAAGTTTCCATAACGTTGACCGTGGTAAAGACATCCGGCGCAATACGGGTAATCAGCTGGGCCTCCATTAACGGCGCATCGCCCACAACGGCGAATAATCGTCCGCCGATGTTCAGGCTGTTCCGGAACGTTGCGGGAAGCACCGGCGTTGAACCGGTCAGCACGATGACATCGTAGCTCGCGCCGTTCCCCCAGCCGCGCGATGCGTCGCCCGTCTCGAGGACAATGTTGTCGCAGTGATAAACGGCCAGGTTCTGTTTCGCCATGTCGCTCAATTCCAGCACAATCTCGACCGAAGTAACCTGCCCCGCCAGCGCGGACAGCAGCGCAGTCAGGTAGCCGCTGCCGGTGCCCACCTCCAATACCGTGTCATTCCGGGAAAGACGCAATTCCTGTATGGCGCGCGCCTCCAGCTTGGGATGCCACATGGCGGCGCCGTGACCCAGCGGGATTTCCATATCGGCAAACGCCAATTCTCTGCTGCCTGCCGGCACAAAACGCTCACGCCGGACATGTTTGAGCAATTCCAGCACCGTGCTGTCCAGTACCCCGCATGGGCGGATTTGTTGCTCTATCATGTTGAAACGTGCCTGCTCCACATCTTGCATTTTCTTCCCCTGAATTGCTGTCTTGATTGCTTTAACCAGAATTATCCATTTGCCGGCAATGCCCGCTTGGTCGGAAATACCAGCGCGAAAGTACTGCCCTTGCCCTCCTCGCTCATCACCTCGATCTTCGCCTGATGACGCATTGCAACATGCTTGACGATGGCCAGCCCCAGTCCGGTGCCGCCCGTCTCTCTTGATCGGCTGCGATCAACACGGTAAAAACGTTCCGTCAGACGCGGGATATGCTGTGCCGCAATACCGATACCGCTGTCCTGCACCGAAAATACCGGTTGTTCGCCGCGCTCTTCCCAACGCAACGAAATTATACCGCCTGCCGGTGTGTAGCGAATTGCATTGCTGAGCAAATTGCCGAATGCGCTGCGCAGCTCGTCGCGATTGCCGAGCAATTTTGCGCTGCTCTGCACCTCCAGATGCACCGAATGCACGCCTCCATTCAACAGCTGCCCATCCTGATAAATCTCGCTGAGCAGCGCCTCCACATCTATAGCTTCCTCGCGCAACGGACTCCGGTCATTCTCCAGGCGCGACAGGGTGAGCAGATCGGTGACCAGGTTCTCCATGCGTTTGGTTTGTTCTGTCATCCGCTGCAAAGCATGCTGCGCATCCTCCCGGGTAAGGTCGGTCATATCCCGCAGGTTTTCGACATAACCATTTACCACCGTCAGCGGGGTGCGCAGTTCATGCGAAACATTCGCCACAAAATCGCGGCGCATGGCCTCAATGCGCTCCAGTTGCGTAACGTCGCGGCTGATCAGCAATCGTTTGTTCACGCCGTAAGGAATAAACTTGATGGACAACAGCATGTCGTCATGGCGAGCCGGGCGCATCACCAACGGTTCGCTGAAATGTGATTCCTGAAGGTATTCGATGAATTCCGGCTGGCGCACCAGATAGGTAATGTCCTGCATCAGATCGTGTTCGGCATCGAGATCGAAATGCTGCTGTGCCAGCGGATTGCACCATTCGATACGATTCGCCTCGTTCAGAATTGCCACGCCCTCCGGCAACGCGGCAGTAGCCTGCTCGATATGCTGCAGCTCGTCTGCCAGTTCCAGCCTGGTCTGGTTGTGCTGCTTGACCATCTTGTACAGCCGGGAAAACACTTCATCCCAGACACCTCCCGCTTCGGGAATGGTTTCAAGGCGCGCATCCTGCAGCCATCGCCCCAGTCGATACAGTTGCCGTGCATGGTTTGCCATCACAGCCAGCAACACCAGCAGCATGAACAGCAACGCCGGCGCAGCCGAGAATACCGCCCACAGCAGCAACGCAAACAGCGTGACCAGCACGACGGGTATGCTTAGACGTAGCCAGAAATCCTGCAATGCCTCTCCTTTTAGCTGACGGAAAAACGATAACCGCTACCACGCACCGTCTGGATCAGCCCGTCCATTTCAAACGGCTCCAGCGCGACACGCAACCGGCGGATATGCACATCCACCGTGCGTTCTTCGACAAACACCTGAGACCCCCACACCTGGTCGAGCAACTGCGTGCGACTGTACACCCGCTCCGCATGGGTCATGAAAAAATGCAGCAGGCGAAACTCGGTGGGGCCAAGCTCTACTGCCCTGCCCTTTGCAGTGGTGCGGTGCGAGGCTGGCGACAGCTCCAAGCCGCCTGCCGCAACTGTTTCATCCGGCATCTGCGGAACATGCCGCCGCAACACGGCACGAATGCGCGCCATCAATTCGCGCGGCGAAAACGGCTTGGTGATGTAGTCATCCGCACCGGACTCCAACCCCAACACCTTGTCGCGTTCTTCGCTGCGCGCAGTCAGCATGATAATCGGAATACCCCGGGTACGCGCATCGGTGCGCAACTGTTTGGCCAGCGCCACACCGCTGATACCCGGCAGCATCCAGTCCAGCAGAATCAGATCCGGCGCATGATTCTGTATTTGCTCCCACGCGCTATCCGCATCCCCGACGCACACGGCCTGAAATCCCGCCCGCATCACATTGAACGACAGCAACTCCTGGATCGCCGGTTCATCTTCCACTATCAAAATTTTTGCGCCCGTCATCTGGCCATTATCCCGTAATCAAAGACCGGGAGAATATGAAGAATTTATGACAGGAAGATGACACGCATCAGGTTTATGAATGGGCGTGACGCTGGCCACGCATCATGTTGGGCAGCATGGCGCCGACCAACATTCCTGTCACACTGAACAGCAACCCGACCAATTGCGGCGGCCAGTAGGTGTCAGGCTGAAGAACTTCCATCAACAGCCATGCACCCAGGCCCAACACGATGGACAGCAGTGCACCCTGATTATTGGCGCGCTTCCAGTACAAGCCGAACACCAGCGGCACGAAGGCGCCGACCAGCGTAACCTTGTACGCATTCTCGACCATGTGAAAGATGCTCGATTCCGAATTCAGCGCAAACCACAGCACCAGCACACCGAAGGTCAGCAGGATGATGCGCATGGTGCGCAACATCTGCTGGTCGCTCATGTGCCGGAGCGCAAAGTGCTTGAGGATGTTCTCGGTAAACATCACCGAGGGTGCGAGCAGGGTTGCCGAAGCCGTGCTCATGATCGCCGACAGCAATGCGCCGAAAAACAGCACCTGCGCAATCAGCGGCGTGTGATTCAGAATCAGGCTCGGCAGAATCATCTGGGAATCGCTCTCGATCATGTCGCCAAAGAATTCCGGATCGATCAGTGTCGCGGCAAAGGCCAGGAACATCGGAACGAAAGCGAACGCAAAATACAGCACACCGCCCAGCACCGTACCGCGCACGGCGGTCTTTTCATTCTTTGCCGAAGTGATGCGCTGAAACACGTCCTGCTGCGGAATGGAACCCAGCATCATGGTCAGCGCCGCGCCGATGAAGGGTATCCACGCTTCCATGCCGCCGCCGGGGAACAATTGCAGCTTGCCGGCGGCTTCCGCCTGGATGACCACGTGACCCACCCCGCCCGCACCGTCGCTGATCAGTACGGCAATCAGCAGTAAGGCCGCCATGATCACGGTCATCTGCACGAAATCAAGCAGGGCTACCGACCACATACCGCCGAACACGGTGTAAGCGAGCACCACGGAAATGCCGATGATCATGCCGGCCTGTTGCGTGACGGCGCCGTCGCTGACCACATTGAATACCAGTCCCAGCGCCACCACCTGCGCGGACACCCAGCCGAGGTAGGAAATCATGATGCACAGCGTCATGATCAGCTCCACCGTGCGGTTGTAGCGGGCGCGGTAATAATCGCCGATGGTGAGCAAATTCATGCGATAGAGCAGCGGGGCGAAAAACAGTCCCGCGAGTATCAGGCACATGCTGGCGCCGAACGGATCGGCCACCACGCCGCCCAACCCCTCCTGCACGAAAGTCGCGGAAACACCCAGCACCGTCTCCGCGCCGAACCAGGTAGCGAACACCGTCGCGGTGACGACAGGCAACGGCAGGTGGCGCCCCGCCACTACAAAGTCTCTGGAATTGTGCACGCGGGTCGAGGCGTACAGACCGATGCCGACGGACACCAGCAAATAGAGAGTGACGAACCATATCAGCATATCGGCTACTCGCTCATTCAAGAAATAATGGCGATTCTAGCAGCCCCGCGAAAAACAGGGGTAGTCAGAGTTTTGTGCTGCAAGCTTTGATTGCGCAAATAGAAAAGCGGCCTGAAGCCGCTTCCCTATTTGCGGAATAATGCGGTTACTACTGCAAGAGCTCGCGCCAGATCACCCGTTTTCCGGAAAACCCTGCAGCAGTTGCCAGGAATTCCACATTTTCATTTATATCCGGCGTTGGATTGGTCGATGTTACGACCCCGACTCTGGGTGCGCCCTCTACATAGAGAACGTTAATGCCGACGATGGTGGAGTCATACTTCAATGAAGCCAGGTCGGTTGCCGTATTGATGGCGCCGCCTGTCTTGTAGTCGAAGAAGTTGAGCCAGCCATACCCGCCCGGCGAGCAGACAGTATTCGAAGGAACGATGGTGGGGGCCCGCAGAGTGCCTTCCACCAGTTTGCTGTCGATGTTCACGGCCCCCCGCTGTCCGGGAAATCGACATACCAGCCGCGGCCGGTGTAGAAATTCACCGCGTTGCCGGAGGTCAGGCGGGTAGCCGTGCCATCCGGGTTGTTGCTCAGGGTCTGGTTTACCAGGGTATTGCGCGGATTGACCAGCGGGCTGGTCGCATTGTCGTCCTTGATCGCGTACTGGGTCTGCGGCTGGGTCGTGGTCATCAAGCAAGCGCGGGCATCCGTTGCAAAAACAATAAAATGGCCTACGGGCCGTTCCTGCCAAAAAATCGCCCACTTGTCGGATTGGGTCTTGATGCTGACAGTTTGTTGAGTATTATTACCGCACCGAGAGGAGTGCAACCATGCAAAATATACAAACCGGGAATCCAGTTTGCTTACAGCGCCAACAAGGCTTCACACTGATCGAGTTGATGATCGCGGTGGTAATCGTCGGCATTTTGGCGGCAATAGCAATTCCGGCCTACACAAAATATGTCGTCAATGCGAAGCGCGCTGCGGCAGAAAGCTTCATCATGAGCGTCGCCAACAAGCAGGAGCAGTATATACTCGATGCCCGCCAGTATGCGACAACCTTGGCCTTGCTTGGCATGTCCGCTCCTGCAGATGTCGCCGCAAATTACAATGTCGCTATCGTCAATGTTAGCGCCACGCCTCCCACCTATACCATCAACGCCACCCCGATTGGTGGCCAGTTGGCCAATGACACCGAATGCGGCACCGTGAGCATTGACCAAGCAGGGACAAAAGGTATAACCGGTACTGGCACAGTGACTGGGTGCTGGTAATCGGAAATCATGAGACCCGAAGCCATGCTCACACATGTTACAGATCCAATGGCAACTCGCGCGGCTTATCGCGCAGAGAATGGCCCGGCTTCACTTTTACATCGGGGGGCGTGGGGTAAATCAAATTCCAGGTCGACGTTGCAGCCTAGGTTGTCGGGCTTTACTCTGGTCGAGCTGCTCATCACCATCGTCATAGCCGGCATACTTGCATCGCTTGCCGTCCCTTCTTTCCGTGAATTCATCGCCGGGCAGCGCATCCGGACCGCCTCATTCGACATCATGGCCACGTTGGTTCTGGCGCGCAGCGAAGCAATCAAGCGGAATGCCAATGTAACGGTTACCCCGGCAGGCGGCGTCTGGACGAACGGCTGGTCAGTGGCGGCCGGCGCCACTTTGAATCAGCAAAGCGCATTGCCTGGCCTGACCATTACCTGCACGGGCGACTGCAACCCCATTACCTACGCAGGTAATGGGCGCCTTCCTGCTGGTGCGGCTGCCCCGTCTTTTGAAATCAGCAGCACGTCGAGCGCCAGCGTGCGTTGTATCAGCATTGACCTCGGTGGGCGGCCCAACAGCAAAGTGGGAACCTGCTCATGAATATCTTCCGTAGCACGTTATGTAGGCAGTCCGGCACCAGCATGATTGAAGTGCTGGTGACCCTGATTATTCTGCTGATTGGTCTATTGGGTTTGGCTGGTTTGCAACTGCATGCGCAGCGTTCAGAGATGGAGTCCTACCAGCGCGTCCAGGCGTTGGTTTTGTTGCAGGATATGGTCGGACGCATCAATGTCAACCGCGGGGTGCCCGCATGTTATGACACCACCACCCTCAGCCCTGCCTATCTGGGAACAAATGCTGCAGGCACAGGCATCATTGCAGCCCCTGCGTGCGCTATTGGAACCGCCGAACAGAACGCGCAGGCCGAGCAGGATATGGACGACTGGAGCAACCTGCTGGCCGGCGCTGCTGAAGCAGGCAATACCGGTGCCATGCTGGGTGGGCGTGGTTGCGTCGATTTTGACGCCGCTTCCAGTGTCGCTATGGTCAGCGTGGCATGGCAGGGGCTGGGAGACACAACAGCTCCTCCTGCCAGTTTGAGTTGCGGCACTGGGTTGTATGGAAGCGAAGCCAAGCGGCGTGTAGTCAGCCTGCCTGTGCGATTTGCTACTCTGGCGGCACCATGATGAACACCACCCGCAAACTTGGTAATTCTTTTCCACCTCGCCGGCAAGCCGGTTTATCGCTGGTGGAACTGATGATCTCGCTCACCATCGGTCTCGTACTGTTGGCAGGAATCACAACGCTAATCGCACGGCAAAGCATCACACGCAGCGAACTGGAAAAATCCAGCCGGCAAATCGAAAACGGCCGCTATGCCTTGCAGATACTGCATGACGAAATCGAACATGCGGGGTTTTATGGTGAATATTCCCCCTCAGCTACCACTACCTATACGGTACCTGCTGATCCATGTGACACTGCGGTGGCCAATCTGGGTTGGAATTCCGCTACCCCGGCGATACCGGTGGCTATCCATGGCTATGCCGGGGGCGCCGCAGACCCAACTGCGACAAGCTGTTTGGACAATTACAAACCCAATACAGCGGTACTTGTCACCCGCCGGACGGCTACCGTCACGGTCGCTGCAGCCGCGGCCGATGGTGTTACTACTTACCTCCAGACATCCCGATGCAATACCGATACCATACCGTTTGTGCTGGGAACAGCTGGCTTCACCCTGAAACAAAAAGACTGCGCCACGCTGGCTCCACTGCGCCAATATATCGTGCGTATCTATTACATCAGCACCTGTAGTATTTGCGACACCGACACCCTTCCCACGCTGAAAGTGGTGGAGTTCATAAACAATGCCCAAACTACTATTCCCTTGGTGGAGGGCATCGAAAACATGCAATTTGATTACGGAATTGATACCACAGGCGACGGCTCTTCTGACGCCTACACCACAACCCCGGTTAATTGGGAGGACGTCATGGCGGTTCGTGTGAACCTGCTGGCGCGCAACAACGATCCTACTGGCGGCTACACCGATAGCAAATCCTACACCCTCGGTGAGTATGGAGCAGTAACACCAGGCGGAGCTTACAAGCGTCACGTTTACAGTCAACTGATTCGCGCCGTCAATCCAAGCGGGCGGAGGGAGTAGCCATGAGCACCAGAAACAGGCAACGCGGCGCAACTCTGGTGGTTGGCTTGGTTATGCTGGTAGTGTTGACCCTGCTGGTCTTGTCGGCCATGCGCTCCAGCAACATTAGCATGCGCATCGTCGGTAACATGCAGATGCAGGAAGAAACAGCGACGGCGGCCGTGCAAGCCACCGAGCAGGTCATCAGCACCAACTTCACCGCCAGCCCTGCTTCACAAGTCATCGCAGTGGATATCAATAACGACGGGACCACGGATTACACGGCCAACGTGCCGGCGCCAATCTGCACGGGCTCCCTGTCGCTTACCAATGTCAACCTTGACCCCACTAACCCCGCCGACAAAGACTGCATCAGCAGCGGCACTGCCCAAAATACCGGGCTGATGGTCTCGGGGGTGGCTGCGGCTACCACAGGACAGTCGTGGTGTTATTTGCAGCAATGGGAAGTTCAGGCGCAAGTGACCGATGACCGCACCGGGGCAGTCGCAAACAGCGTTCAGGGGGTATCCATGCGCGTTCCAGCCGGGACGGCCTGCCCCTGATTATCAACGTTAGCTTGGAGGATCCATCATGAATACGATTCGACTTATCCAGAGCTGCATGTTGGCCGCCTTGCTGGGACATTCCACCCTGGGCAACGCGGAAGACATCGACATTTACAGCGGTCTGGGCTCTTCCGTTAACACGCCGAACGTACTGCTCGTGCTGGACAACGCCGCCAATTTTTCCTCCAGCGCCGCCGGCGCGACCTGTATCATCGACGGCGTTGCTACGGCACTAAGCGGTACAGTGGGCGGCATCGAGCAGTGCGCCTTGTATAACGTGATTAGCGGCTTACCCGTCAATGCAGACGGTAGTGCGCGGATCAATATCGGCGTCATGCTATACAACGACAATGACATCCGCGATGTCAGCGGCAACCTTAAATGTGGCGCACCAAATGCCACGGGGGGTTGCCTGGCGCAACCACTGATTCCCATGGATGCCGCCAACAAACCGGGCATCATGGCATGGATAAAATCCTGGGTTACTACGGGAGGTGCGGTTACCGGTCAGGTCAAGGCATCGGGAGAGGCCACCGCCGCAGCCATGCAGGAAGCATGGGCTTACTACCGTGGCAGCACCGGGCTTTCCGGACGTTCCTATGCGGGCATCCAACCCGACGGCGGCTGCCAGAAGAATTTCGTGATTTTCATTGGGAATTCATTTAGCTCTTCCGGCACTCCTGGCGACACAGAAGCGGTTGCCAATGCCCTCAACAATGCTCCCGGCGTGACCGCTGCGCAGAAGTTGCTGCTCACCAACACCGTCACTTCATCGTGCGGCAGCTATACCTTCCCCACCTCCGCCCATGAAAACAAAGGCTTCTACGCCGACGAATGGGCGCGTTACATGAATCAGGCCGACCTTTACGGCACTCCGGCAGGCGTGCAAGGCATTACTACTTACACCGTCGGCATCCTGGGAGCAAGCTGCCAAGCCGAATATGCGGCAACCCTGAGCAACATGGCGCGCTATGGCGGCGGCAAATATTTCGCCACAACAGACTACAGCAGTCTGGTTGTTGCCATCCTGAAAATCCTCAATGAGGTGCAGGCCGTCAACAGCGTTTTCTCTTCCTCCAGCCTGCCGGTCAGCGTGAATGCCCAAGGCACCTACCTGAATCAGATTTACATGGGCATGTTCCGCCCCGACCCTGGTGCGCTGCCAAGATGGGCGGGAAACCTCAAGCAATATGCGTTCATCTTGGACCCCTCCAGCGGCACCCTGCAATTAGGTGACAGCATCGGCAATCCGGCGCTCGATTCCTCCGGCACCGGCTTCCTTTCACCCAACGCAATTAGTTACTGGTCTTGCGCAAGAACGGACAACCCCTACTACACCGGCACGTTGACTGCGGCACAACAGACGCTATTGACCGCCAACGGTCAAATTTGCGCCACCGATCCCGTAAGCGCCACTGATCCCACCAATGGCGGTTTCTGGATAAATTATTCAAGTATGACAAATTCCGCGGGTAAGGGATTCGACCTGCCGGACGGCGAACTGGTGGAGAAGGGCGGAGCAAGCCAACAACTACGCCTTGCCAATCTGGCCAATAACTATGCAACTTCTCCGGCCACACCGCGCAATCTCTACACCTATTGCCCAAGTGGATCCAGTTGCCAGGCTGCCCTGACGCATGCCGATAATGCCTTCGCCACTTCCAATGCCGCCATCACGGCGGCGATGTTTGGTGGCTCCAGCAGTGTGAACATCTCGACCCTCACCCGCTCCGGCACCACGGTCACGGTCACTACCACCGGCAACCATGGCTTTGCGTCGGGCGATTCCATCACTATCGCCAACGCTATCCCAAGCAATTACAACGGCACCTTTCCCATTACGGTTACGGATGCCACCCATTTCACCTACCCGGTCACCGAGTATCCGCCCACGCCGGCGGCAGGCAGTTATACGGCCAGCCTTCCCGGCCCGTCCAAATCCGTGACTCTCACGCGCAGCGGCAACACCGTGACGGCCACCTCGACCGCGCACGGCTTCACCTTTCCTGCTACCGTGACCATCAGCGGCGCCGACCAGACCGGTTACAACGGCAGCTTCGCGATTTTGGACACCGTTACCGCCAATACATTTCAGTATACCGTCACGGAACAGCCCGCCCTTTCCGCGAGCGGTGGTACGGCCACGGGCGAAAAACAGGCGACTGGCCAATGTCCGGCGCCCTGCATGGTAAACTCTGCGATAGGTACGGTAACCCGCCCTCTGGGCAGCACCACAGTCACCGTCAACACATCAGCAAACCACAGCTTCCTCACTACCGTCGGAAAAGTGATCAACCTGACCGGAGTGGTAGATGGCTCTGGAAATGCCGTGGACGAATACACCGGCAATGTCATCACTACAAGCTGGAACAACCCGACCAACAACAGGAGCTTCACCTTCACCACCACGCTCTCGCCAGCCACGCCGGCCACCGGCACCATCACGGCCAGCACTTCTTCGAGTCCTGTAAGCATTACCCTCACCCGAACCGGCTCTACGGCATTTGCCACTAGCTCAGGCAATCACGGATTTACGACGGGCAATTCGGTCATTATCAGTGGCACACCGGGAGCGAATGAGAGCGCTTATGCCGGCACCTTCACTATAACGGTAACAGACGGCACCCACTTCAACTACCCCGTGACCACTACACCGGCCACACCTGCAACCGGACTGGGTGGCGCGACCATGACTGCCACCCGCGGAGGGGCGACGCCTGACCGTACCAGCCTGATCAACTGGATTCGCGGTGAAGATAACTATGGTGATGAGACCGGCCCCGGTGGCACAGTGACCATCCGCCCATCGCTGCACGGCGACGTATTGCACTCGCGCCCCACCGTGCTCAATTATGGCGGTGGGGTGATAGCCATTACCTCAACTTCTGATTCCGGTGGTACACGTACCGCAACGGCCTCTGCTGCGGACGTCGCCAAGATCGGTGCAATCGGCGTTACGGCGAACATCAAATTTTCCGGTGACTTTACCTGTAGTGCTGTGGTCGCTTCGACCACCACATTTACTTATCCCACTAGCAATTGCGGCGCTGCCGGTGCGCAGACCGTCGCCACTGACTCTGCCAATGTAATCGTTTTTTATGGTGACAATGGCGGTGTTTACCATGCCGTCAACGGCAACCAAACCAATCCGCCTGGTAGTACCATGCCTGTCCCGGGCAGCGAATTGTGGGGGTTCATCCCGAGTGAAATGTTACTCAAGTTTGAGCGGATGCGTACCAATAGCCCGCAGTTGAATCTGCCATCAACACCGCCGGGAATTTTGCCCGCACCTACGAAGAAGGACTATTTTATTGATGGCCCCACCGGCGTCTATCAACTGGTGGATAGCAACGGCACGACGCTGACCGCCCATCTCTATCTTGCCATGCGCCGCGGCGGCAGGCTCATCTATGCGCTGGACGTTACCGATCCGACCGCCCCTCGCGTTCTATGGAAAAAGGATAACACTTCTACTGACATGAGCGAACTCGGTCAGACTTGGTCGCATCCCAAGGTAGCCAAAGTAGATGGGTATTGCGGAGGCGCTACTTGTGATGCTGCCCATCCTCCGACTCCAGTACTGATTTTCGGCGCAGGCTATGACACCGAAGAAGACGTCGAGCCGCCATTGGCGAACCTCAGTGGTCGTGGCATTTTCGTGCTGGATGCCCTCACGGGCGCGCTGGTATGGAAAGCCGGTCCGTCAGCTGGCGCCACTTCCTGCACCGGCACGGCAACCCAGGCTTCCTGCGTGGTTTCAGGAATGAATTGGAGCATTCCCGCAGACATCACACTGGTAGACCGTGACCTTAACGGACTCATAGACAGGCTTTATGCAGCCGACGTGGGCGGCAATATCTGGCGTGTTGACCTCGAACCCGCTGGCAATAGCACCCCTGATTACTGGCGGGTCAACAAACTGGCAGCGTTGGGATGCTGGAGCGGCCCATGCTCCATCCCCTCTACCACCACACCGCGCAAGTTCTTTTACCCGCCCGAGGTGATTACTACTTCAACCTACGACGCCGTAATCGCCGGTACCGGAGACCGCGAGCATCCGCTCTTCGTCGATACCTCGACACAACGGTACAACCGTGTAGTCCTGCTCAAGGATATGTACCCTGGCAATGATGCTACGGGGATGACACCCATCACATTCACTGGAGGAGAGGGCAAAAACCTTTTCGATGCCACCAGTACCTCTTGGGATGGCTCATTGTACGGTTATTACATCACTCTCGGCGCCGGTGAGAAAGTCGTCAATGCGCCACTGGTGACCGCAGGTTATGTCTTCTTTGGCACCAACCAGCCGACTGCGCCGTCAGCGAATTCTTGTACCTCATCTTTGGGAGTGGCAAAGGGATACCGGCTCCAACCATTTGCCGGTCAATATGCTTCTGTTAACTTCAGCGGTGGCGGATTACCCCCTTCGCCCGTATCTGGTGTGGTCAATATCAAACAAGCCGACGGAACATATATACAGACTCCTTTCCTGATTGGCGGCGGCAATCCGGATTGCGTCGGGTCGGATTGCGCCTCGGCACTGGGCGGGCAGAAACCGCCGATTTCGGTCTCGACCAGACGCACCCGGACGTATTGGTACCAGCAAGGCAAATAGGGCGTATTTTTTAGGTGTCCGCATTGGTGAGCAGAAACGCCTTGAACGCCAGCGCCGCGCTGGACAGGCGTTTGTTGCTGCGATGTGCGACGAACCAGTGGCGCATCAGCGGAAAGTTCTCGACATTCACGATGGCGAGACGTTTGGTTTCCAGCTCCAGTTCGATGCTGTGCAGCGACAGAATGCCCAGCCCCATTCCAGCCTGCACGGCCTGTTTGATGGCTTCGTTGGTTTCCATTTCCATGCTGATACGCGGCTGGATGTGATGCTCTGCGAAGATGCGCTCCATCGCGCTACGCGTGCCGGAGCCCTGTTCCCGGGACAGGAAGGTTTCCTGCGCGAGTTGGGCAAACTTGACGCGCTTGAGCCTGGCAAGCGGATGTCCAGGCGCGGCAATCACCACCAGCGGGTTGTCCATGAACGGTTCCGCGCTGATGTCCAGCCCGTCCGGCGGCTGCCCCATGATGGCAAGGTCGGTGCTGTTGTCGGCAAGCTGTTTGAGCACGGCATCGCGGTTGGCGACTTGCAGTATCACGTTGATGTTGGGATGCCGCCGACAGAATTCCGCCAGCAGCCTTGGGGTGAAATAATTGGCGGTATTGACCACCGACAGGGTGAGCTTGCCCCGCCCCAGCCCTTTCATTTCGTCGAACACTGACTCCATCTCGGCGAGCTGCTGCGCAATGTTACGGCTGTAATGAAACAGCTCACGCCCTGCTTCGGTGAGAAAAATCTTCTTGCCCATCTGCTCGAACAGCGGCAGGCCGATATTGCCCTCCAACTGCTTGATCTGCATGGACACTGCCGGTTGCGATAGGTATAGTTCTTCGGCGGCGCGCGAGTAGTTCAGATGGCTGGCCACCTTTTCGAAGACCTGGAGCTGACGCAGGGTGAAATTGAGCATGTTGGAGCTAATTTAAAAGTGCGTTAAAAACGACCATAATTTTTCAAGTGCAGGAGCGGGCCATGCTCGCGAACCTCTTGGTCGCGGGCATGGCCCGCTCCTACGCAAAAGATGAATATTTGGAATTATAGCAAACCATAAGCATTTCTTATGGTATTGATAAAAATAATTGACTATCGTTTATATATCGATGCACCTATAGTGACAACCGTTGCAAGTCATGATCAATCGTTAACACAGGAGAGCAAGCTATGGATCAATCGAATCGTTACGCGGACCTGAGTCTGAAAGAAGAAGACCTGATCAAGGGCGGCAACCATATTCTGGTCGCTTACACCATGGAGCCAGCCGCGGGCGTCGGTTATCTGGAAGCGGCGGCGCACATCGCGGCGGAATCCTCCACCGGCACCAACGTGGAAGTGAGCACCACCGACGAATTCACCAAGGGCGTGGACGCGCTGGTGTATTTCATCGACGAGGCCAAGGGCATCATGAAGGTCGCGTATCCAAACGATCTGTTCGACCGCAATCTCACCGATGGCCGCGTGATGATCGTATCCTTTCTGACCCTGTGTATCGGCAACAATCAGGGCATGGGCGATATCGCGAACCTGCAAATGCAGGATTTCTACGTGCCGCCGCGCATGTTGCAATTGTTCGACGGCCCGGCCAAGGATATTTCCGACCTGTGGCGCATTCTCGGTCGCCCGGTCAAGGATGGCGGCTACATCTCCGGCACCATTATCAAACCCAAGCTGGGCCTGCGCCCGGAACCGTTTGCCAAGGCGGCCTACCAGTTCTGGCTGGGCGGCGATTTCATCAAGAACGACGAACCGCAAGGCAACCAGGTGTTCTGCCCGATCAAGAAAGTGCTGCCGCTGGTCTATGACTCGCTCAAGCGCGCCCAGGACGAGACTGGCCAGGCCAAGCTGTTTTCGATGAACATCACTGCCGACGACCACTATGAAATGTGCGCCCGTGCAGACTTCGCGCTGGAAACATTCGGCCCGGATGCGGACAAGGTGGCGTTTCTGGTGGATGGCTTCGTCGGCGGTCCCGGCATGATAACGACCGCACGCCGTCAATACCCGAGCCAGTACCTACACTACCACCGGGCCGGCCACGGCATGGTCACTTCGCCGTCCTCGAAGCGCGGCTATACCGCGTTTGTGCTGGCCAAGATATCTCGCCTGCAGGGCGCTTCCGGCATCCACGTCGGCACCATGGGCTACGGCAAGATGGAAGGCGGCAAGGACGACCGCATCATCGCCTACATGATCGAGCGCGACAGCTGCACCGGCCCGTTATACCATCAGGAATGGTACGGCATGAAGCCGACCACACCGATCATCTCCGGCGGCATGAACGCATTGCGCCTGCCGGGTTTCTTCGAGAACCTCGGCCACGGCAACGTGATCAACACCGCAGGCGGCGGCTCCTATGGCCACATCGATTCTCCGGCAGCCGGTGCGGTCTCGCTGCGCCAGGCTTACGATTGCTGGAAGGCGGGCGCCGATCCGATCCAGTGGGCGAAAGAGCACAAAGAATTCGCGCGCGCATTCGAATCCTTCCCGAAAGACGCGGACAAACTGTTCCCGGGCTGGCGCGAAAAGCTCGGCGTCCATAAATAGCCTGGCGGTAGCCGAGTGTTAAAAATGCGCCCCCATTTGCTGGGGGCGTTTTTGTTTATTGAAAGCCAACATGACCAATAAAAATCAATACAAAGTAAGCATGGAACCGTTCTATC
>Ga0209000_1001021_pt1 | contig 20060 bp, 16 predicted proteins | sample RifGroD2_FD_183998 | JGI IMG/M metagenome (GOLD analysis project Ga0209000, IMG submission 183998) | Groundwater microbial communities from Rifle, Colorado, USA - Groundwater D2 (SPAdes) (version 2) | ecosystem: Environmental > Aquatic > Deep subsurface > Groundwater | place: Rifle, Colorado...
TATTTCTATACTGCGGTTACATTTGACCCTCAGTCAATTTCCACTAATCTTCAGAAATCAGGAGCGTTTATCCCAGGTGTACGACCAGGTGCCGCGACTGCAGAATACCTTGGAAACATCATCACACGCATCACACTCGTTGGAGCACTCTTTCTCGGTCTTATCGCAGTCTTACCATTAGCGATGCAAGGTATCACTAATAATGGAGCTTTTGCTATTGGAGGTACGGCGCTTTTGATTGCAGTTTCGGTGGTTTTGGATATTGTCCGCAAGGTCGACGCCCAAATCTCTATTCGCGAGTACTAAACTGTAAAAACTGGCGAATACCGTCGTTGACTACGTCGTCAGTCACGTCACAATATATGACATATTGCTCCGCGACATTCCTCCTTGTCGCCTCGGTCTTCATCCAGTTTTTTCAGTTTCGAGAAAGCCGTTTTACTCTTCACAAATCGATTCTCACCGTACCTGTAGTACGGCTCGTCTCGTTTTGCTTGAGCGCCTTGTATTGCATCTAAAAACTAAGTCCTTGATGTCTTGGTTAACTCTGTTGCACTGCGTAAACAAAACTCACCGTACCACCCTAGTACGGCTTGTTTTTTACTTACACCTAGTGCATTTTCTTGTCGAACACGATATTTATGCTAGTGTGTGGAGCAGAAGTTTAATTTAGTGCATATCAACTCTATAGGAGGAAGAAAATGAGCTATTCAGACGACGATGTTACATTTTTGTGGCATGTTCTTGGTGGAGTTAAGGGTCTTCAAGCATTACGACAAGGTATCGTTAAAGAAGTAGTCAAAACTCGAGTGCTGAAGTATCGTGGCTCGACAGTAGTACCTCACGTAGAAAACCCTCGTGAACTCTTAAATGTGTTGGAGAGAGTAAGTAATGGATTTTTTCTGGTCGGTTCTGTAGATGCGCTCGAAAAAAAGATTTTGATCAACCCTCAGTACGAAGGACGAGTCATAAATTTTTACCACACAAAAGCTTTGCAACCATGTTCTTCAGTTCTTGATGATGTTGGTGTCCTTGAAGATGTAGAAACAACTTTTTTGCATATAGTTTCGTTACTGTCATCGCAAATGAAAGGTGAAAGTGGTGCATTACTTACGAATGGTGATTATAATCTGTTTTATGCAGAAACTAAGCAAGTCAATGTGCTTCTGATGATGGTGTCGTGGACCTTCGTCCTTACCTCCGAAAGGTGGCAATTTAAGTGTAGGTACGTTGAAGACCTAAATGACTTTTATATAGACTCAAAAAGTCGAATATTTTTCCCTGTTCCTGTTCTGTTCTAACCATTCCAAAACCTCAGTATCTGCTTTTGCGGTACTGAGGTTTTGTGCGAAATATTGCGGGGTGTGGTACAGTGTTCAGACAAAAGTGTAACGATTTTGTTTTTGGAAGAATTATTAACATAAATTTCTAATGGGATGGATTTAAAAACAGCAATACTTATAGGTCCTTCAGGATGCGGTAAGGGTACACAGGCGGTAATGCTTAAAGAGTACCTTGAAAAGAATGATCCTGAGCGTAAAACCCTTCATTTACAAACTGGAGCAAAGGTTCGAGAGTTTATACAAGGAGATTCGTATGTTCAAAAAAAAGTAAAAAAGGAGCAAGAAGATGGAGTACTCATGGCGGCTTTTTTACCTATTGTAATGTGGGGTGAGCTTTTTATTGAACAAGTGACGGGTAATGACCATATACTTTGCGATGGTTTCCCACGAAGAGCTGAAGAGTCTCCATTATTGCATTCTGCTTTTGAGTTTTTGGAGCGTAAAAATCCGACCGTCATTTCATTTGAAATTGATGATGAGGTAATAATTGATCGATTGGTAAATGGAAGAAAACGTTTTGATGATACTCCTGAAACAGTAGCTCAACGGTTGCAGTGGTTTCGCCGAGATGTTTCTTTGTCAATACGTTTTTTTGAAGAACACCCCTACTACACGGTAGCTCACATAAATGGTGACCAATCGGCGGAAGCGGTGCATAATGATATTTTGAAGGCGCTCGATATTTAATTTTCAATTTATAATTCGAAATTTGAAATTAATTCATTAAGTATTCAATAAAAATTGAAAATTATAAATTTCAAATTTATACGACAATGAGTCCCGTTAGAGACGACGAAGTGTATAATTCTAGAAAATACGGTAGTATCATGAAAATATATAGGAAACAAAACATTAGTAGCTTAACCAACGGTCACTTTGTGACCTGTCTCTAACGGGATGAGCAAGATTAAATCACCAGAAGACATAGCGGGTCTCATTGAGCTAGGGAAGCGTCATGCTCAAGTCTTAGAGGCACTCTCGCAAGCTGTTAAGCCTGGTGTATCCACTGCAGAGCTTGAGGAACGCACACTTGCGCTTATTCATGAGGTGCCAGGGGATGAACCAGCGTTCAAGAACTATAAGCCGTACGGCGCATCACGACCGTACCCATGCGCACTTTGCACAGCTCCTAATAATGTAGTGGTTCATGGCATACCTACTGAGGATATCTACATACTTAAAGAAGGTGACATTATCGGGCTTGATATCGGCATAAAGCGTAACGGCCTTATTACAGATGCAGGAATCACCGTTCCAGTAGGTAACATCGACAAAGACGCAGTAAAGTTACTCAGAGTGACTAAGGAAGCACTTTTTCGAGGTATTGCTATGGCACGCGCAGGCAATCATGTTGGTGATATAGGAAACGCTATAGAGTCATATGTGCGCAAAGAAGGGTATGGTCTGGTCCGTGAGCTATGCGGTCATGGGGTGGGACACTCACTTCACGAGGAACCGCAGATACCGAACTACGGTAAGCCTGGTACAGGGGCAAAACTTGAAGCAGGAATGGTGCTTGCAATTGAGCCTATGCTTAATGAAGGACGAGGTGCTGTTGTTTTCCATCGTAACGGATACTCTGTTAGTACTGCAGACGGTTCACGTTCCGCACACTTTGAACATGATGTGATTGTAACAAAAAGTGAGCCGATTATACTGACCTTGGGAAATACCCGCTAGTGACTATCTAGTAAGGTCTTTTCCACACCACCAAACATAATTACTTCTTTATAGTATGTCATACTACATGACGTAATATCACAATTTGTTGCGGTATCACCTTTATACGAAAACAATACACCAATGAAAAAATACACATTCTTTTTTTCTATTTTTGCATGCACTGTCCTCTTCTTTTCATTTACTGAAAATGCTTTAGCGGGAAGCGTAACACTTAAATGGAATGCAAATAGTGAGCAAGATCTTGCAGGCTATAAGATATATTATGGGACGGTGTCAAGAACCGGAAAATGTCCACAAGGAGGGTATTCTAATTCGATTAATGTTGGTAACGTCACGACTTACACATTAAGTAACTTAACAAACAATCGAACATATTATTTTTCACTAACAGCTATCGACACATTAAACAATGAAAGCTGTTTTTCTACACAAATAAGTAAGAAAGTTCCAGCAAAAGACACTAAGGTACCTAATGTTAGTGCTTTCAATATTCCCACAACCTCTACCTCGCTTACTGTAAATATTCTGACACTTACTGCTACAGATAACGTTGCGGTGACGCAGTACTGTCTCAGAGAATCGAGTAGTTCTGCAAGCTGTGTTTGGGGTGAAAAACCAACGACGTACACCTTTGCAACAGCTGGCACGAAAAGACTTTACGCCTTTGCAAAAGATGCAGCCGGAAATATTTCTGTAGAGGAGAGTGACTCGATTATTATCACATTACCTGCATCGACCCCTATTTGTAGTAGCTTTAGTTACTCAGAATGGTCTACCTGCACAGACAATCTTCAGAGCCGTACCGTAATCTCATCCACACCAACAGGTTGTGTAGGGGGTACTCCAATCCTAAGTCAAACATGTACACTAGCTGTAGCAACTATTAACCCCACTACAGCGATTGTTAGTGACAGTTTCATCATGGCCAAGAGTACCAATACAACCACTGTCACTGCGCCAGAGCAAGTAGTTCCTAGCACAACCGCAAAATATACCTTTACTACACCCCTCAAATTCGGTGTTTCTCACACTGATGTCAAAGCACTTCAACAATTTTTGAATATCAAAGGGTATACTGTTGCAACTGCAGGGCCTGGTTCAAAAGGAAATGAGACTACATATTTCGGCCCAGCAACTCGTTCAGCGGTCACCAAGTTCCAACAAGCTAACAACATCGGAGATACGACTTCGTACGGACTTGTGGGACCCCAGACTCGTGCGAAACTCAATGCACTTCAAGGAGTGGCAACCTACTAATAACTAAAAGGAGATTATAGGAATAGTTAAAGACACCTACATGTTTGCTGTAGGTGTCTTTTGTAATCCGAAAGAGTTTGTTTAAAAAAATTCTATGAAGTTTGGTTTGCGAAAATGGGTCGTTTCGGTATACTACGCACATTGTTTTGTAGTTTCTACAACAGCTACATTTATTTATATAACGACTATATTAGTATGGTACATGCATCTAAAGAACGGACACTTGTGATTATTAAACCAGACGGTGTACAACGGTCACTTGTTGGAGAGATCATTCAGCGCTTTGAGCGAGTTGGTTTGAAGCTTGTTGGCGTAAAATTTGGCGTACCCGAAGAAAGTAGAATTGAAGAACACTATACGCTTGATCCTGAATGGAAACGACGGGTGGGTGAAAGAGCTATCGCGTCTTATACTAAAAAAGGGGAGAAACCCCCTTCAAATGACCCGATTGCAATAGGTGATTCGGTTGTAGAACGTTTGAAGAAATACATGTCAAGTGGTCCAGCAGTTGTTATGGCGTGGCAAGGAGCGCATTCTGTAGAGCTTGTTCGAAAGTTGGTAGGAGGAACGGAGCCACGAAGCAGCGATGTAGGTACAATACGAGGAGACTTCGTGTTAGACAGTTATGCTATGTCAGATAGTGATGGTCGTGCGATACGGAACCTTATCCATGCATCTGGCTCCGTTGAGGAGGCAACTCAGGAGCTTGCCTTGTGGTTTTCTGAGAAAGAACTGGTAGATTATAGACTCCTGCAAGAAGGTATTCTCTACGATGTTAATCTAGACGGAATCCTTGAATGAGTTGAAAGTTAAAAGTTGAATGTTGAAAGTACATTTGCCTACGGCAAAAACACAAGCTCGCGTGCGCGAGCTTGTGTACTTTCAACTTTTAACATTTAACTCCGCGTATTACTAATTTACGCATGGGACAAAACTGATATACTTAAGTAGGGTACGAAACATATTGTCCACAAAGATACTGTAAGGGAGCTGGTATAGACGTATGCTGCTGAAAATTTTGAGAGAAATTTTCAAAATCATACATCAACAAGGCACCCACCTATGGGAAAATAGGGCAGTATCGTTTCGCACCCCACAGAGGACCGCCTACAGGCGGTTTTGTGTTTATGTATTACACCGATAGCATATGGTACACTATCTTCCATGATTAACGTGCTACAAGAACGTATTTTAAAATTACTCTTCATCCTTATCTGGATGCTTGCGCTCATACACATGACTGCGGAGTATTACCACCTCTACTGGACGATTCGCTGGTTTGATATTTTGACACATTTCCTTGGAGGGCTGTGGGTGGGTATTGCAGTAGTATGGCTATGGTACTTTTCAGGGTACGTACGTAAAATGTATATGCCTGACAGGCACACTGTCTTCGTAGCACTTCTTGGGGGTCTTCTTGTGGGTCTTATATGGGAACTTTATGAGTACATAGTCTGGATATTGACAGATGCTGGGCTACCGCCAGGCTATGTTGGAGATACGCTACTTGATTTGGTTATGGATGTTACTGGAGCAGGTGTTGGGTTCCTCATTTTACAGCAATTTGTTTTTAAAAAACCAGTAGAAGCGCAGGCACAGGGGGAATAAACAGAATTCACAAAACACAAGCCCGCGTAAGCGGGCTTGTGTACTTTTAACATTCAACTTTTAACTCCGTTACTTCACAACCGTCGTGAGAATTCTCTTAAAGCTTTCGATGTCGTCCTTCGCAATCTCTGCAAGCATTTTTCGATTAAGCGCTATGTCTTTATTTTTCATGGTAGCCATGAATTTGCTATACGTGTATCCTTCTGCTCGAAGTGCTGCATTGATGCGCACTGTCCAAAGTGCTCGGAAATCCCCCTTCTTCTTCTTACGATGCTGAAACGCATGATTTCCGGCATGAGCCAAGACTTCATTTGCCTGTCGTTCCTTCTTGCGAATATTTCCACGCATACCCTTGGTTTTCTCAAGGATGTTTTTTCTGTGTTTGAGCTTAGTTGTGCCTCTTTTTACTCGTGTCATGGTAGTGTTGAAAGTTGCTAATGATTACTATCCCTTTAAGTGACGTCCCATCTTCTTGGAATCGAGAGGAAGGGTGTTTCCAGTACGCTTTCTGTCAAGCTGTTTCTGGCGACGTTCGTTGGCATTAAAGTGGTTACCTCCTGGTTTGCGAACCAAAAGTTTACCAGTAGGGCTTACTCGAACTCGTTTTGTGTAGGATTTGTTGGCCATGTTTGTTTAAATAGTATTTATTATAGAATCTTCTTGTTTCTTTTTTTTGTCGTTCTTTTCCTTTTTTACATCAACGACTCTTTTTTCTTTTAGGGCTTGCAGTTCTTCTAGAGTAGGAGATGGCTTGCTTTTATCACGTTCTAATGTGCAACTAAGACCTTTTGGACTCTTCTTGACTGATTCTGCAACTTTATAGGGAACCATAACCAAGTCAAGAAACCGCTGGAGACGTTCATTGAGGAAAGATTGCTCCATGTACTTATAGCGACCCCAGAGGAACAAATCTACCTTTACCCTATGCCCATCGAGAAGCCATTTCTGTATCCGTTCTGCTTTGAGCTCTTTATCCCGTTCCCCAGTCCCTATCTTTACCTGTGCAACTTTTGTCTCAGTAACATGAGAATTGACCTTAATTTCACGTTGCTTTTTCTTTAGTTCGTACGTGAATTTACCATAATCTGTAATCTTTGCAACAGGTGGCACCGCTTTTGCAGAAACCTCAATGAGATCAAGTCCCATTTCTTCAGCTTTTGCGACTGCATCACGTTTTGAGAGTATACCAAAGTTTTCACCGTCAGGTCCCATGACGCGCAGTTCAGGTGCCCGTATTTCATGGTTGATGTGTATTTTATTAGGATCTTCCTTACGTTCGTTAAACATGTTGTATTTGTCCAATTGCGTTTGCCAGACTAGGACTATAGCACATATCTAGTCTTTCTGCCATTATTTTGAATAAGGTCAAGTATTTCTATACGCACAACAAATATTATAATTTTCAACATTACACACCATGACAGTATCGTTATTTTGCGCTATAATTCGAACTCATGAACGAATCTCAACAGCAACCCCCAAAAAACAAGCAGGATAATCCAAGTGGTCCCGGTCAAAAGTTTGAGCCGACACGACAGTTTTGGATGAATTTGCTTATAACCTTCTTAATATTGTTTGCACTTACGAGTGTTTTTTCCTATTTTGCGGAGAATGGACAAAAGGCGGAAGAAATCCCACTTTCACAAGTCGCGACTGATATTACAGAAAGCAAGGTGCAGAGTATAGAGGTAGAAGGAGATACCTTGACGATAGTTTATAAATCAGAATCTGAGGGGGCTGAAGCTGTTGAAAAAAAATCAAAAAAAGAACGTGCAACCGCACTCTCTGATTCACTAGCAAACTATGGTGTAACGGGAGAACAGTTGCGGAATATTGCAGTGGAAGTGGTAGACGAAAGTGGTTTCAGTTTCTGGCTTGTGACGCTTGCGCCTTTCTTGTTACCACTTGTTTTCGTACTGATTCTTCTCTGGTTCTTGATGCGTCAAGTAAAAGGAGCAGGGATGCAGGCTTTTACCTTTGGGCAAAGCAAGGCTCGCGTCATTGATCCTGCTGATAAAGGGCAGAGAATTACGTTTAAAGACGTTGCCGGGGCTAAGGAAGCAAAAGAAGAGCTTACAGAAATAATTGATTTTCTTAAGAATCCAAAGAAGTTTATTGAAATAGGTGCACGTATTCCTAAAGGTGTCCTCTTAATGGGAGCACCAGGTACGGGAAAAACCCTTCTCGCACGTGCAGTGTCGGGTGAGGCAAATGTTCCATTCTTCAGTATTTCCGGCTCAGAGTTTGTTGAGCTTTTTGTGGGTGTAGGAGCAAGTCGTGTGCGTGACCTTTTCAAAATGGCAAAGAAAGCAGCTCCTGCGATTATGTTTATTGATGAAATAGATGCGGTGGGACGAGTACGAGGCACTGGCGTAGGTGGGGGGAATGACGAGCGTGAACAGACGCTTAACCAGATACTTGTAGAAATGGACGGATTTGAGCCAAACGAAAAAATAATTATTATGGCTGCTACCAACCGTCCAGATGTGCTTGATCCTGCACTCTTGCGACCAGGACGCTTCGACCGACGTGTAACCATAGATTTGCCAGACCGTAATGATCGTGAGGCGATACTCAATGTACACTCACGCAAAAAGCCTCTTGGGGAGGATGTGAACATCCGTACCATAGCCGAGCGTACCGTAGGTTTCTCAGGTGCTGATTTGCAGAACTTAATGAATGAGGCTGCGATACTTGCAGCTCGAGAAAACAGGAAAAAAATTACCCAGTACGACTTGATACGGTCTATTGAAAAAGTGATGCTAGGTCCTGAACGCAAAAGCCACGTACTTAATAAAAGAGAGAAAAGAATCACTGCATACCACGAAGCAGGACACGCACTCGTGGGTTCGGTACTACCATTTTCAGACCCTGTGCACAAAATATCCATCATCAGCCGTGGACGAGCCGCGGGGTACACCTTTACTTTGCCGTTTGAAGACAGACGGATGCAGAGTAAACGACAGTTCAAAGATGATATTGCAAAGACGCTTGGTGGCTACGTAGCAGAAGAGATGGTGTTTGGGGACCTCACAACAGGCGCATCGAATGATCTACAGGTATTGACCGCACTTGCCCGTAACATGGTGACACGATGGGGTATGAGTGAAAAGATAGGACCACTTGCACTCGAGTCGGACGGGGGACATACTATTTTTGGCTCTGGGGTGACAGGAAAGGAGTTTTCTGAAAAAGTAGCAAATGATATTGATATAGAGGTAGGTCTCATTATCAAGGAAGCCTACACCAAAGCCAAAGAAGTGCTCACCACACATCGAAAAGCACTTGATGCGATTGCAGAAAAACTTGTTGAAGTTGAAACGCTTGAACGTGATGATTTTGAAAAAATTCTCATCCTCCACGGCATCGAACCAAAACACAAAGAAGAAGAAAAAGAGGTTGTGGTTTAAGAGCAAAACACCGACACTAGCCGGTGTTTTGCATCTAGTACACATAAATGGTGTGCATAAATAAGTCGAACGTTTAACATAGTATATGTATACTAGTATATCCAGGTTCGATTTGTGTACATATGGCGAGATTAAAAGAAAAAGAGATTGCATTAGCCTTGCGCAAACAGGGTAAAAGTTATTCTGAAATAAAAGCTAAAACAGGTATTAGTAAAAGTACGCTAAGTGGTTGGTTGCACGAATACCCTTTGTCGAAAGAAGAACTTGTTTTTTTACGCGATAAGAGTCCAATCCGAATAGAAAAATATCGTGAAACAATGGCTAAAAAACGTCTTACTCGAGAAGAAGGTGTACTTAAAATTATTCGAAAAGATGTTGGAAAGATTTCAAAGAGGGAGTTGTTAATAGCAGGAATGTTTTTATATTGGGCTGAAGGTACAAAACGAGCAAGATATACTACAGCTTTGGCAAACACTGACCCTTCTATGATTCGTTTTTTTCTTTCTTGGTTACATTTGTTACATGTTCCTCAACAAAAAATTAAAGCGAGACTCCAGTTGTATAGTGATATGGATATCAAGAAAGAAACTGATTGGTGGATGAAAGAGGTTCAGCTAGAAAAGCAGAATTTTAGAAAACCCTATATTAAAAAGACACAACATTCTAAATTAAGTCATCATTCTGGCTTTGGACATGGTACGTGTAATATTTTGGTACATGATAGAGATGTATATGAGTACGTTATAATGGGAATTAAGTGCTTACAGGTAATGAATGGGGCGTCTGTTGAGTTTAACAAAACTTGAGGTACACTATGGTTCAAGCGCGCATAGCTCAGTTGGTAGAGCGTTCGTCTTATACACGAATGGTCCCAGGTTCGAGTCCTGGTGCGCGCACTAGAAAATGATACTTACTCAATTATCACTCTAATTCTAGTATTTGTACTAGAATTATTTTGTTCAGTTGATAGATGTGAGTGGTCTACAGGTGATAGAATATACGCATGTTTACTGGTCTTTCGAAACAGGAAGTGAAGGCACAGCAACTGACTTATGGAAAAAATGTGCTTCCACAAAAACAAAACCAATTGTTGTTACTTCTCGCACGACAGTTCAAGGGTTCTTTTAATTATTTATTATTTGCCGCAGCATGTATTTCTTTCTTACTTGGAGAGTATGTCGATGCGGGTTTTATTCTCTTTTTTGTTTTTCTGGGTGCAAGTTTGAGCTTTTACCAAGAGTACAAATCAAACCTTGCAACACAGAAGCTTCGTGCATATCTCGTGCGTACCATTACGGTAGTGCGAGACGGACGTGAACAAGAAATCTCCGTAGAAGAACTCGTGCCTCGGGATATTATCAAGCTTGAATCAGGAGATATTGTGCCAGCTGATGTTGTGGTGCGTTCGACCAGTGGCCTCATCGTAGACGAAACAACGTTTACTGGAGAAAGTATTTCGGTCGTAAAAGAAGCAGTCGAGGGAGGTTCACGCGATGATGTTCACGTAGCTCTTCAAGGTACCAATGTTGTGAGTGGTACCGCATATGCTGAGGTGTTTGCAACTGGCACGTACACACGACTTGCCTCAATTGCCGAAACAGTGTCTACGGTTCCTGTAGAAAGCGAGCTTACCAAAAATATTGATCGTATTAGCACGTTTATTCTTCGAGCAACACTCATTACGTTGGTAATTGTTATTGCGGCGAACCTATTGATAGATCAAGACTTTGCAAGCCTTCCAACGCTCATTATTTTTTCTATCGCACTTGCAGTTTCCGTCGTTCCTGAAGCACTACCTCTTGTGATGACCTTCTCACTTTCACGCAGTTCATTGCGCCTTGCTTCACGTGGAGTTATTGTCAAACGTCTCACCTCAGTACAGGACCTAGGGGCAGTGGACCTCTTGTGTACCGACAAAACAGGCACACTGACGCAAAACAGGCTAGCCTATCGCAATGACTATCTCATTCCTGAGGCACCGTACCACCCGCTTGTCTTTGCGCGCCTCACAGCACTTGACCTTGAGGAACGTAAACCAGAACCGTTCGATGTGGCCATCAACGAAGCGCTTGATAAGGATAAACGTGCGGTTGTTGCACGCTATTCACTTATCGAAGAAGAATCATTTGATCCACATATGCGAAGTAATGGTGCGATGGTAGCAGATGGAGACGGACATCGCATGCATATACGACGTGGTAGTCCTGAGTATTTCTTTGAGCAGGGAATCGTAGCCCGTGAGCAAGTGGATGCGTGGCTACACGAGGAAGAAACAGCGGGGCATCGTGTTTTGGGAGTGAGTTATGACGATGGAACAGGTCCGAAGTTTGCTGGCTTTGTGTCGTTTGAAGATGCACTTAAGGATTCAACACTCGAAACACTGCGACAGGCTCGGAAACTTAACGTAGACATTACTATTATCACCGGAGACTCTCGTGTGGTCGCAGAAGCAATAGGGCGACAAACGGGGCTCGTGACAGATGGAAGTCAGGTAGTGGATGCGGGTGAATTTCTTGCGCAACCGCTCTACCTACAGTATGAGCAAGCGCCAACCGTCCATGTGTTTGCACGTACCAAGCCTGAGCAAAAATTTGAAATTATTTCCATCCTAAAAGAAACTCGTACGGTCGCGTATTTGGGGGAGGGTATTAATGATTCTCCTGCACTGAAGGCCGCACATGTTTCAATGGTCGTTCAATCTGCCTCAGATATTGCGCGCGAGACGGCAGACATAGTGCTTTTAAAGGGAGATTTACATGTGATTGTCGAAGGTATACGCTACGGGCGCGAAACGCATGCAAACATTTTGAAATACATACGTGCAACCCTTATCTCAAACTTCGGAAATTTTTACGCGGTGGCCGTCAGTTCGCTTTTTATTGCCTTTCTTCCTATGTTGCCCAAACAGCTCCTCTTATTAAACCTGCTTTCTGACTTCCCGATGATGGCTATAGCATTTGACCGCGTGCGCACTGAGGAGATTGCCCAGCCACAGCGCTACAATTTCAAATCTCTTTACATTACCTTCATTACTCTTGGACTTATCAGTACGGTGTTTGACTTTATTTTCTTTGGCCTCTTTTTCCGTATCTCGCCTGAAGTACTTCAGACGAATTGGTTTATAGCCAGTGTGTTGACTGAAATACTTCTTTTGTTCTCCATTCGCTCATATTTACCAATTTACAAAGCAGGGTGGCCTGCCCCAGCAATTATTATCCTATCGGGCATCGGGCTTATTGCCACTATTGTACTTCCTTTGATACCACTCACCGCACACTTTTTCGGTTTTGTACCACCCACTGGTGCACAACTCATGCTTATTGTGGGGCTCGCTCTTATCTACCTCATACTCACGGAAGTAGTAAAACTCAAGCTTGGTCGTAAGGTGTTGCAGGATTACAAGTAGATAGGACTTACGCAAACGGCGCACCACAGGAGTACTTCATTTTTCTAATTCGTTCCTCATAAGAAAAATTGGTCGCGTTCCCATTTTTATACTCCTTACGGTCGTTAAAAATTATGTGTCGTTTGCGAGGTCTTTTATTCAAAATGGATTTTTTCTTTCTTAGTGTGAATAGCATTCTTGAGCGCAGGGTATTTTTTGAGCAATGGGTCGTTTTCAATTATGTTGCGGGCTTCAGTGCGTGCTGCTTCAACCATTTTGAGGTTTGTGAGAGCTTCCATACCTAGGTCGGTAAGGCCCGACTGGCTTCTGCCATAGAGTTCCCCCGGACCTCGTATTTTTAGGTCGTGTTCAGCAAGTTCAAAGCCGTTTTTTGCTTTTACAAACGCTTGCAAGCGCCTACTCGAAGCACCACTACTCGTCAGTGCATAGCAGTATGATTGATGAGTTGAGCGCACCACACGCCCACGGAGCTGGTGAAGCTGTGCTAGACCAAAGCGCTCTGCACCTTCTATAACGATGACTGTCGCATTGGGTACATTGACACCCACCTCCACGACAGATGTTGCGACAAGTACATCGACTTCGTGGGCTAAAAGTGTCCTCATCCTCTCTTCTTTTTCCGAGGGTTTCATTTGTCCATGAAGTACATCCACGGTATATCCTCGTAATTCCTTAGTACTTAGTCTCGCTGCTTCGGCTTTAACCGATTTTGTTTGCAAGGCAGTCATTTTGCGTGGATCTGGCTCGTCGATACGAGGACATATCACATATGCTTGTCGCCCCGCATCAAGCTCATTTCTAAGAGCTGTATACATTTCTTCACGCCCTGTTTTATCTACTATTTTTGTAATAACTTTCTTTCTTCCGGGAGGCATTTCATCAAGTACGGTTATGTCCAAGTCACCATAGAGTGTGAGTGCAAGTGTTCGGGGAATAGGTGTCGCTGTCATGGATAAAAGGTGAGGAATGAGTCCATCTTTCTGTATAAGCATGTGTCGCTGACCTGTCCCGAACCGATGTTGTTCGTCAATAATAACGAGTCCTAAGTCCCGAAACTGTACGTTTTTTGATATGAGTGAATGCGTACCTATGAGTACCGCTATCTCACCGTTTGCCACCCACTTTAAGAGTTGACCCTTTGAAATTTTAGTTGACTCACGAGGATTGACCTTTGAGGGGTATTTTTTACAACCACTTGAGGTTATAAGACCTATTTGTACAGGCAAATGGCTAAAATATTGAATGAAAGACTGGAAGTGCTGTTCTGCAAGTATTTCAGTTGGTGCCATGTATCCGACCTGTAGTGTTGCGGACGGCCGTTCTTTTGGGGGAGTTTTTACAACCGCATAGGCCGCCGCCGCCGCAACTGCTGTCTTTCCTGAACCAACATCACCTTCAAGGAGACGACTCATGGCATGTGGAGAACCGATGTCTTCAAAAATAGAAGTAAGAGCGTGCTGTTGACCGTGTGTGAGTGAAAAGGGAAGCCTGCTTGTAAATTCTTCAGCATGTGTCTTAGCGTTTGTAATGGTATATGACTGTTCTAGATCAAGCTCTTTACGAAGTTGCTGTTTGGCTGTTTGTATGACAAATATTTCCTCAAAAGCGAAGCGCTTGCGAGCAGAAAGCGCATTACGCTCATTTTTTGGTTGATGCATCCACACCAAGGCGGTTGATATTTTGGGAAGTTTGTATTTTGCTAGAACTTCCTTAGGAATAGTGTCCACACAGAGACTAAGTACGTCATTTGTAAGAATTTTAGCTATTGCGTGACGAAACCATCGTGAGGTTATTCCTCTACTTTCCGGATACACTGAAAAGAGTTCGTCATTTTCAGTCTGCGCTCCAAAGACAGTATCACTGCCACCGATAGGAAGCTCAGAAACACCTTCAATCTCAGGGTTTGCAATGTATTTTGACGTATTACCTTCTACACGACCTGAAATCTTTACTAGAGCACCGCCAGGTATCATTTTTGCGATATACGGTTGATTAAACCACATAAGCTTTATGCGCCCAGTGCCATCCTCGAGCCAAGCCTCGCTCATAGGACGCTTACTTTTCCAAGATTTTTTTGTTTGTGGTTTATGAATCGTCCCGTAGAGTATTGCATCGGTGCCCACCACAAGTCCTGAAACCGTTTTTTGGTCCCCAGAATGTTCGTAACGAGTAGGAAAATGATAGAGGAGATCAAGAATCGTCTCAATTTTGAGTCGGGAAAGTGCTCGTTTCTGGGTTTCGGTTAAACGGAAATGTTTACTGATATGGTCGTGTACCACAGAGGTCAGTATATCATTTTTATCCCCAGAAAAAACAACATATGAGAAATAATTTCGAAGAGTAAGTGTTATAATAAGGCTGTATATAAGGGTTATTTACCTAATTCATGATTCCGTTGAAATTCTAGGTTTTATTTGTTGCCTTTGGTAAAAATATAGTAATATTTGGGCAATAAATAAATGTTACGTCAGGTTTCAGGTACACAAGTTCTAGAAACCGGACCGGGGTATATGGACTCCGCTCCTCCTTCTCAGCATCTGACACATACATAACTCTCGAAGATTGCAGTCATGATAGACCTTCGATATATTTTATTAAATTTATTAAATAATCCTACATATGTCAGATCAAGAACAATCCTCCCCAATCATAACCCCACAAAACGAGGAAATATTTCTAGAAAAACATTCTCGAGTAATTGCCCTTTCACTTCTCCTTATAACATTACTCCTTGGAGCAGTGTATTTTTATAGCTTAATGATAAGTAATCGTTTTCGTGAGTCATCGACAGGTATCGTCACTACTCCTCAGGTAGGTGAGGTATTTGAAGAAAAAGAACTTGTGATTGATGAGGCATTATCGCTAGCGCATAAAGGTAGTTTAGAATTCAAAGAAAAAGAATACGGACAACAAGCAGTTGTTATTTTTGAAAATGCGTTAAAAAATGACCCCAATAACATGCAGGCCTTACTTGGGATTGGGTATGCATATGAAATAATGGAAGAGTATGAAAAGTCATTGTCTTATTATAACCAAGCTTTGGCTATAGACCCCAACAGTGCAGTTGTCTACAACAGAATAGGGCACATGTATGATTTGAGTGAAGGTATGGAAAAGGCCGAGCCTTTTTATCGAAAAGCATTGGAAATTAATTCTCAATATATTGATGCTAAAATTAACTTAGCCAGAGTTTATTTGCGCGAGAATAAAAGTGAAGACGCGATAGGTATACTGAAAGAAGTGTATATGAGCCAGGATTTAAATGGTCGAGCTAGGGCAGAAGTCGCTTACCTTTTATTTGCAGACGCCTTTGACAATGGAAATTATGAGCAAGCTAAAACATATATAGAGGAAGCAAAGAGTAGCGACCCGACCCTACCGATGGTTTGGGTGGGAATGGGTATGTCAAAATTATACGAAGTTCAAAAACTACCTTCCGCTGATGGGGCTATACAACTTTACGAAGAATCTTTGGGATATTTTGATAAAGCGTCAAAGCTTTATAGTTATCAAACTGCCGCATATTTTTGGAAAGGTCGAACAGTAATGTTGACTGGCGACTACGCAAATGCAGCTAGTTTGTTTAGGACAGCTAAGGAGGTTGTTAGAAAAGACATAACTTTGATGCAAGAACAAAGGATAAACTTTGAAGAGGAAATTGACACCTATTTAGCAGAAGCAGAACAAAAGATGACAAAAGAAACATCTTTCTTAAAAAATATTTTCATTAAGACTGCCAATGCTGCAGCTTGTTGTAGCTATTGGGGATGGGAGAATGGTGTGTGGACTAATCATAACTCTTGTGTTGAATGGTGTACGACCCAGGCACAAGAGAATCAAATTTATCTTCAATTAGTTGCTGGAACAGGAGCACATAGTGCTGAGGTCAGCGGGAACACGGTCGTGTGCATCAACGGAGCTAGTGCAACCTATGTCCCAATTAATGACCCCTCACCCTCACCCTCACCCTCCTATTCTTGTTCCGGATCCATACCTAGTGGCTCTACTATGTGTACTGGCGATAATACTGGTCTTACCGCTAACGGTACATGGACTCACAAAGGTGCAACTTCAGCTTCTTGTGACCCTGTTATTAAGTGTGAGTACTATACAATTGCACCTCTTTCTGTCGACATTATAGGTGAGGAGACCGTATCGCTCGGAAGTGGTGTCCGTTGGACCGCAGAAGCTTCAGGAGGCATACCACCATATACGTCATTTGTCTGGACAGGGGTGGTTTCAGGTTCAGGTACATCTGTTTCACAAACTAGAAACTTCATTGATGCTCGTATCGGTATCATTGGACCCGCAACAGTACATGTGACGGTATATGACTCCTCTGTTCCTTCTCAGAGTGCGTCTGGTACGTATACGACAACTCTTGTTGAAGATCGCAGGCCACAATAGTTTTCTTTTAGAGAAAAGTAACACAAAAAACCAAGTGAAAACACTTGGTTTTTTGCATAAATAAACGATGTCTTTCAATTTTTGTTGAACAATTAATTAGATTAAAAATTTTTGGAAATAAAGACTTTTCCCCACTTTCTAGATGAGTCCTCTGAGGTTTAACAAAAAATAGCTGTACACTTGTATAGTACATAATTATAAAAAATTACGCAAATCTTTCTTGAAAGATTTTTATTAGATTATAAATAAGTTTTATGAATATATTTTTCAAAGTCAGTATTTTTTCTCTGGTGATTCTTGCAACAGCAATGTTTTCTGGGAACGTGTTTGCACAAACAGACACTGCCACTTCTTTGGTTCCTGATGGTGCTGTTCTTGTTGCAAACATTAATATCTATAACACAACCATCGTTCGCCAGGAAGGTAACACAGTGGTAATCGGTTTTGATGTAAAAAATGAAGGAGACACGATAAATGGTGATCTAGTAGAGCCTGGACTAAGTTATGGTCTCAAGATTATTGACGGAAAAACCACAAATGAAAATGGTCTAACTACATATGGTGAAGTTATCGATGAGCGTGTATTTGATGATGTGTTTAGTCTCAATACGGGAGAAAAAGTACATAAAGAGATAGAATATACCGCCCCACCTTCATTTGACGGTGAGTACTACATCCAAGTCTATGGAGTAAAAGAGAATGGATTACCATACTCACTTTCCTATGTAGAAGAGCCTATAGTGTTCCAGAGTTCACCAAATATGTTCAGTGTAGCTATCTCTGATTGTTCTATGACTGTGGGTTCTGAACCAAAAGAGTACGACACTAAGTTTGGAGTTGATGTAGATACTAACGAAACCTTGAACCTTAAGTGTAATCTTACTGCAGGAGGAATCTTGGGAAGCTACACACCAGAAATAACTATATACAGAAGGTCTATCTCTGGAGACAAGGTAAATACTGTACAACTCGAAACTACAAAACTTGAAAGTAAGACACAAAATGATGTTCTCTTTGCAATCCCTGTTCCTACAGAGCCTCAAGCCTATGATGCAAAACTCACGTTGCTCGGAGAAGGAGGTGCGGTAGTCTCGAACAGTGCAGTCGGACACTTTGTTGTACGAGGTGACTCCGCTACTATCAATGATGTACAACTTGATAAGGATTACTACCGTGCAGGGGAACAAGCAGAAGTAGTCCTCAACATTTCAGGTGATGCTGGTGCATTTCTAGGTTCACGAGCAAGTCAAGACAACATCCCTCCAACAGCAAGGGACGGAGGGTACTGGTACAAAGTATCAATAGCTAGTGAAGGAACGGTGTGTGGAGACAGTGGAGATGCAAAAGAGTTTGTGTTTAACGAGTATGGCGCACAGATTGTCCCTATTACTATAACTGCAGACTGTCCAAATCCTTCTACGAGCGTTACGCTCGCAAGTAAAGACGGCACGATATATGATCAGAAAGATTTTGCTGTAACAACAAAGACCGAAATTCCGGAAGAGGTTGCCCCGTTGCCATCAGAAGATGGTATGACAACTGCAGTACTTGCACTCATAGTCCTTATGGTACTTGCTGTGGTTGGATATTTCATGTACGAAAGGTTAAAAAAGACTCCTGAAGATACAAATATTCCTCCTGCAAGTAACATTGTTGGACTCCTGTTGGCAGTAGTTGTTTCCTCTCTATTTTTCGGAACTTCAAGTGCACATGCGGCGACATACTCTATGAAAACTTCTATTAGTCGCGGTGATTTAGTACCACAATACACAACACTCATCTTGAACAATTCGAAAGAGTTCTATCTGCCGTCAGACAATAATATATCTGTTAACTACTCAGGAACCCTCAGGTCATGTGGAAATGTTCCGTTTGGTTTTGCTCTTTTTGGAGAACATGTTGCCAATAATACCGACTTCGGTACCGCAATATTTGAAACCGGAGATATACTTCAACCAACAACAGGAATGACAGTCACAAGTATTGATTTTGGTGGCGGACTTTCCTTTACTCGACCAATAACAACAAGAAATCCAGGTACGAACAACTTTACCCCTCTCACAGGAGTGAACTACATCACAATTAGAGGTGACGGTAGTGGAGTGTGTATAAATCCTGATGATGACTGTACAAACGTGTGTAATAACTATTGTGAAAGAAATCAGAGTTGGGCTGCGCAAAGTACAGGATACACTGAAAGTTCATGTAAATGTTACCGTGTTAACTACGGTTCTTCAGGACCAATAGAAATTGATCACCCATATGGAATAGAAGACCCACTAGCTGAACCACCTATTACTCCTCCAATTACTCCACCTGTTACACCTCCAGTTACTCCACCTGTTACTCCTCCAGCAACACCCCTCTCTGTAATAATTACAGCAAATCCTGCAGGAGATACTATATCCATCGGCAATATGATACGGTGGACTGCGACAGCATCAGGTGGTACCCCGCCGTACCAATCATTTACTTGGTCAGGAGAAGTTTCTGGTCCAGGAACTCCCAGTACGGCAACCAAAAATTATATTGAAGGACGTATTGATGAGGTTGGCCCAGCTACGGTACATGTGACTGTACAGGATTCTGCCTCTCTTACTGCTACCGACACGTACACTTCAGATATTGTTGATGACCGTAGGCCACAATAGTTTTCTTTTAGAAAGTAACACAAAAAACCAAGTGAAAGCACTTGGTTTTTTGTGTCTTGATTCGTGACGCACATTTACTACCAACTGTTCCGAATAGTCGTCGTTATCACTCTTCCTCCACTTAAGATTTTCTAGACATCAAAAAACATGCAAGCAAGACCATTTTTTATTTTTTTACTTGTTTATTTTAGTGTAAAGACTTTTCCCCACTTTCTAGATGAGTCCTCTGAGGTTTAACAAAAAATAGCTGTACACTTGTATAGTACATAATTATAAAAAATTACGCAAATCTTTC
>Ga0209000_1001028_pt1 | contig 19995 bp, 29 predicted proteins | sample RifGroD2_FD_183998 | JGI IMG/M metagenome (GOLD analysis project Ga0209000, IMG submission 183998) | Groundwater microbial communities from Rifle, Colorado, USA - Groundwater D2 (SPAdes) (version 2) | ecosystem: Environmental > Aquatic > Deep subsurface > Groundwater | place: Rifle, Colorado...
ATATTGATGGAGACAAGAAATATATCTTAGCTACAGAAGGGATGAAGGCTGGAATGGAAATTATGTCTGGCGTGGATGCTCCGATTAAAAAAGGAAATCGTACAGTTTTGAAAAATATTCCATCAGGAACAGCTATTTCAAATATTGAATTGATTGCTGGAAAAGGTGGACAAATCACTCGCAGTGCCGGATCCGGTGCGATTTTGATGGCTATTGATGAAAAAATGGCACAACTTAAGATGTCATCTGGAGAAATTAGAATCGTAAGTAAAGAATGTTATGCAACTATTGGAAGAGTAAGTAATTTTGAACATAGCTCTGAAACACTTGGAAAGGCTGGAAGAAATAGATGGAAAGGAAAGAGACCGGAAGTTCGAGGATCAGCGATGAATCCTGTTGATCATCCACACGGAGGAGGAGAAGGTAAGCAAGGAATTGGACTTAAATATCCGAAAACTCCTTGGGGAAAACCTGCACTTGGAAAGAAAACAAGAAAGAAGAACAGGTATAGTGATAAATTTATTGTAAAACGAAGGATTAAGAAATAGTTAAAATGGTTTCTTAGCTCGCAAAAGACTAAGAAATTAATAAACTAATTAAAGAAAAATATGTCAAGAAGTTTAAAGAAAGGACCATACGTTGATCCACGAGTAATGAAAAAAGTTTTAAATGCAAAGGCTGGTGAAGGAACAATTAAAACTTGGTCTCGAGCTTGCACAATTGCACCAGAAATGATCGGATTTACATTTGGAGTTCATAATGGACGAGAACACACTGCAGTATATGTAACTGAAGAAATGGTTGGACACAGACTTGGAGAATTTTCTCCAACTCGTAAGTTCACTCGTCATGGAGGTAAGATGCAGAAAGAAATGGAACAAGCAGCTAAACAGAAACAACAAGATGCTGTAAAAGCAGCTAAGAATGATACTCCAGCAAAAAAGAAATAAGTAAAATTAGCGACCTATATTATTATGAAAGTTATAGCATCACTCAACAATTTAAGAACATCACCGCGAAAAGTTCGTTTGGTAACAAACAGTATTGTCGGTATGAATGCAAGCGCAGCTCTTGCTCAGCTTCACCATCTTGTAAAAAAGACAAGTGAACCTTTGGAGAAATTGCTAAATAGTGCACTTGCAAATGCTGAGAATAATTTTGGTTTGGATAAGGATAATATGTTTGTTAATAGTATTCTTGTGGGGGAAGGGGCTAAGCTTAAAAGATGGCTTCCGAGAGCTCAAGGGCGAGCAACATTGCTTTTGAAACGTACTTCTCATATCAAGCTTGAATTAGAAGAAAGAGTTGAAGGAAAGAATAAGAAATCAAAGGCTGAACTGGACAAGCAAAAAGCTGATAATGAAAAAGCTCGCACCAAGGCGATGAAAGAAGCTGTGGCAGAGATGGAAAAGGAAGAAAAAGGTGAAGAAGTTGTTGCGCAAACAGAGATTATCAAAAAGACAACTGCAAAAAAAGATACGGTTAAAAAAGGTCAGGATAGTGGTTTTTTGAAAAAAGTTTTTCAAAGAAAATCTGGAGCATAAATTGAAACATTGAATTTTAGAGATAATAAACGATAAAAAATACAGTTAATTAGAGATAAAATTATGGGACATAAAGTCAATCCAACAGGGCTGCGCCTGGGAATCACAACAACTTGGAAATCAAGGTGGTTTGCTGGTAAAGATTATACCAAAAAACTCAAAGAAGATGTTCAGGTTCGTGAGTTTGTGATGAAAAAATGGAAATCTGCTGCTATCGCTGATGTTGAAATTGAAAGAAGTGCTAACACACTGAAATTGATTATTAAAACATCACGTCCTGGAGTATTGATTGGAAGAGGTGGAACCGGAATTGGTGATATGGTTGCAGTTATCAAAAAGCAGTTTTTTGCAGGAAAGAAGATTGATCTTAAAATTGAGGCTCAAGAAGTTAGACAATTTGAAGAAAATGCTTCATTGGTTGCTCAAAACGTGGCAGAACAACTTGAAAAACGTGTACCTTTCAGAAGAATTTTGAAATCAATGCTTGATCAAGTTGAAAAGAATAAGAATATTAAGGGAGTTAAGATTGAAGTTTCTGGACGATTGGGCGGAGCAGAAATGTCACGAAGAGAGTGGTTGTCACGTGGAACAGTTCCACTTCACACGCTTCGCGCTGACATTGATTTCTCAAAAGCTACCGCATTTACAACTTATGGAGCAATTGGAGTTAAAACTTGGCTTTACAAAGGAGAAGTATTTGATAAAGAGTAATAATAGAAGAATTTTACATTTTGATTAAAAGATACGCATATGTTGATGCCGAAAAAAGTTAAACACAGAAAGATTCACCGAGGTGGAGAAATCCGCGGAGTTGCTCAAACAGGCAACACTGTAAGTTTTGGTAGCTTTGGACTTAAAGCTATGACTTCTGGATTGATTTCTGCTCGTCAGATCGAAGCTGCTCGTCGCGCAATGACAAGATATGTTAAGCGTGGTGGTAAGATTTGGATTAGGATTTTCCCTGATAAGCCGATGACAAAAAAGGGTGATGAAACTCCTATGGGTAAAGGAAAAGGAAGTGTTGACCATTTCGTAGCAAAAACTAAGCAGGGAAGAGTTTTATTTGAAATGGATGGTATCACAGAAGCAATTGCTAAAGAGGCAATGCGATTGGCTTCTCATAAGCTTAATATTAAGACAAAGTTTGTAGTTAAAGAAAAATAAGTATGAAAATCCAGGAAATTAGAGATATGAATATTGAGCAATTGAAAAAAATGCTCGCTGAAAAACGAACTCAAGCAGTTAAGTTTAGGTTTGATATTGCTGCTCGGCAGCTTAAGACTGATATCGCTCGTGTGCTGACTATTTTAAAAGAGCGAGCCTAGTAAGAGTAATTATTTTTTAGAAAGAGCATTCAAGATATATGACAAATGTTACAAAAAAATTAGCTAAGAAAAAAGGAATTGTTGTAAGTGATAAAATGGACAAAACAATTGTTGTTGCTGTTCAATCACTAAAAACTCATCCTAAATATCACAAAAAATATAAATCAACCGTGAAATATAAAGTTCATGACGCTGAAAATAAATTCAAAAAAGGTGATAAGGTTGAATTTTCTCAATGCAGACCAATCAGTAAGGATAAGAGTCACGAAGTAATAGCATAACCAACCACTAACAACTAACAACTAACAACTAACAACAAGAAAAATCACAATTAAGATGAGAAGACCGTTGTCGGTTGTAAGTTGTGAGTTATGAGTTAAAATATATGATTCAAGCAGAAACAAAATTAAGGGCAGCCGATAATTCGGGAGCAAAAGTAATTGAATGCTTCAAGGTTCTTGGTGGAACCAGAAGAAGGTATGCTTCTGTTGGTGATATTATTGTTTGCTCTGTGAAATCATCAGAACCGCGAGGATTAGTAAAAAAGGGTGATAAGATTCGCGCCGTGGTTGTTAGGACAAAGAAAGCTATTCGCAGAAAAGATGGTTCATATATTAGATTTGATGAAAATGCGGCTGTGGTTTTGAATGATAAGGAACCAAAGGGAACTCGTATTTTTGGACCGATTGCTCGAGAGCTTCGTGAAAAAGGTTTCTCAAAGATCGTTTCATTAGCACCGGAAGTATTATAAGTAACTAACAACAAACAACTAATAACTAACAACAAGGGATGCAGAACGAATTTCGTTATGAGTTGTAAGTTGTAAGTAGTAAGTTAAATCATATGAGAATTAAAAAAGGAGACCTCGTAAAAAAAATAGCCGGCAAGGATAAAGGAAAACAGGGAAAGGTTGTTAGAACTGTGCCAGGCGAAGGAAAAATCGTGGTCGAAAAATTGAATATTGTGACTAAGCATCAGAAAGCTCGTCGAGAAGGACAGCGCGGACAGCGCGTTGAAGTTGCGGCACCATTTGATGCTTCCAATGCAATGATTATTTGCCCAGGATGTGGAAAGACAACGCGAGTTTCATATGCGGTGGTTAATGAAAAAAAGGTCAGAGTATGCAAGAAATGCGGTAAAGAATTATAAATTTGAATTTTAAAAGAAAAAGGTTTTAATATTATTTATTCGTTTTAAGTGAATTGTATGAATATAACTCCAGCAAAAGAGAAATATACCAAAATAGCTGTAGCTGAAATGAAACAAAAGTTTAGCTATAAAAGTGTAATGGCTGTGCCTCGGATTCAGAAGGTTGTTGTTAATGTTGGAATTGGAAAGATTGTTAAGGAAAATGACAAAATCGAGGAAATTGTAACAGCACTTACTGCGATTACTGGTCAAAAACCGGTTAAGACCAAGGCTAAAAAAGCTATTTCTGGATTCAAGATTAGAGAGGGAATGGAAATTGGTGTTAAAGTTACTTTGCGTGGAGCTAGAATGTGGCAATTTATTGACAGAGTTGTGAGCGCAACACTTCCACGAACGAGAGATTTTCAAGGATTAAATAGAAAAGCTGTTGATATGGGAGGAAATCTCAATATTGGACTCAAGGAGCATGTTATTTTTCCTGAGATATCTCCAGAAAGAGTAAAATATGCATTTGGAATGCAAATCACTGTTTCCACAAATGCACATTCTCAAGCAGAGGGATTGGAACTATTTAAATTATTAGGATTTCCGCTAAAAAGCGAATAAGTAATTGATACAAGAATTTTATGGCAAAAACATCTACAGAGGCTCGAGCAGAGAAGAAACCAAAGTTTTCAACCAGAATTGTACGCCGTTGTTGGCGATGTGGTCGTAAGCATGGCTACCTTCGTGCATACGATATCTGCAGGATATGCTTTCGAGAGTTGGCAAGCAAGGGTGAACTTCCGGGAGTAACAAAGAGTAGTTGGTAAATTTGAATTAGTATAATTATAATTAGGATAAAGAATTAGAATATGTTAGATCCAATAGCAGACATGCTTACAAGAATTCGAAATGCGCAAATGGTAAAGCACAAAGAAGTGCTAGTGCCTTTTTCGAAATTGAAACTGTCTATTGCTAAAATTTTAGAGCAAAGAAATTTCATTGAATCAGTGAAAAAGGAAATGGGTGAAACATTTCCAGTACTTAAGATTGTTCTCAAATACGAAGTTGTTTCGAATACTGAAAAGAATCCTGCAATTCGAGAAATCAAACGTGTAAGTCGTCAGGGTCAGCGAATCTATGTTAAGAAGACTGATATTAAGCGCGTAAAGAATGGATATGGAATTTCAGTTATATCAACATCGCAAGGAATGATGACTGGAGATAAGGCAAAAAAATTAGGTCTTGGTGGCGAAGTAATTTGTGAACTTTGGTAAATAATATAAATTTGAGTTATCTATATGAGTAGAATTGGAAAAAAACCTGTAGCTATCCCTGAGGGAGTAACTGTAACTACGGACAAAAATTTGGTTACTGTTGTTGGTCCAAAAGGCACAATGACATTCGAACATCATTTTGATGTGTCAATTAAATTTGGAGAAAAGGAATTTACAGTTGAAAAGGAAAGCAAGGGAAAGAATGTTCCAGCTCTTTGGGGTACAACAGCTCGTGTTATTGAAAATATGATTGAAGGAGTGGTAACTGGATTCAAAAAACAACTTGAACTTAATGGAGTTGGATTCCGTATGGCTATCGCAGGAAAGACAATTACTCTTGCACTCGGATTTTCACATCCTGTCATTGTTGATGTTCCTGCTGATTTGGATGTTGTGATCGAGGGAAATGTGATGACGGTATCGGGAATAGATAAACATAAAGTAGGACAGTTTTCTGCCAACGTTAGAGCACTTAAACCCGTGGAACCATATAAGGGAAAGGGATTTAAGTATGTTGGGGAATATGTGCGAAGAAAAGAAGGTAAAAAATCATCGAAATAGTCAATTCAGCAAGTAATAAAACTTATAAATTAGTATGAAAAAAATAAGTAGCAATAGCGGCCGATTACAACGAAAACGGAGAGTTCGCGCAAAGATTTCAGGATCAGTAGTGCGACCACGTTTAGCTGTGTTTAAAAGTCTGAAAGGTATTTATGTCCAAGTTATTGATGACACTGTAGGAAAGACTCTTGCTAGTGCAAAACTTGCAGAAATCAAAAAAGCAGCCAATACAATCGAGGGTGCTAAAGAAGTTGGAAAGCTTATTGCTAAGAAATGCGTGGCCCTAAAGATTGAATCTGTGACATTTGACCGAGCGGGATATCAATATCATGGAAAAATTAAAGCTCTTGCAGATGGAGCGCGAGAAGGTGGACTGCAGTTTTAAACTTCGTTTAAAAAATTTCCAATTTCCAATTACCAATTTCCAATCAATAATCAATGATAAAATGTTAAAAAGTTAGGAATTGTGAATTTATTAGAAATTAGGTATTAGAAATTAGTAATTAATCAGAATGTTTTTATAATATTATCCTATGAATAAGAGACCAGGCAAAAAAAATACACGAAGAGAGAAACCAGAGTTTGAACAAAAACTTTTAGATTTGGCTCGGGTTACTCGTGTAGTAAAAGGAGGACGAAGATTCCGTTTTCGTGCAACTTTGGTGATCGGTGATCGCAAGGGAAAGGTTGGAGTTGGTGTTTCCAAGGGATCAGATGTTTCTGATGCTATTACCAAGGCCTACAATGATGCGAAGAAGTGTATGATTACAGTTAATTTGTCTGACAACACTATCCCTCATGACATCAGAATGAAATTAGGAAGTGCAAAAGTTTTGCTTAAGCCTGCTTCAGAAGGACGAGGTGTTATTGCTGGAGGTGCAGTGCGCGCAGTGGTTGATTTGGCTGGTATTCGTGATATCGTTTCAAAATCTCTGGGAACAGCAAATAAGCTTAATGTGGCAAGAGCAACAATCGAAGCTCTTAAAGCTCTCAAGGCTCCACGCATTAAAATGACTAAAGATGTTGAAGTTAAAGAAACTAAGGAAATTAAAGCAGTAAAATAATATGCAAATTCATCAACTTACAGTAAAAAAACGCAAAGACAAGAAGACAGTTGGTCGCGGAGGAAAGCGCGGAACTTATTCTGGTAAAGGAAATAAAGGTCAGAAAGCTCGCTCTGGAGCATCAATTGACCCATTGTTTGAAGGTGGACGATCTTCACTTGTTGAACGTTTGAAAAAAGTTCGTGGATTTAAATCACTTGCTGCTAAGAAAACAGTTGTAAAATTGGAGGCTCTGGAGAAATTTTATAAGGATGGAGATATTGTTTCCATTGAAACATTGCTTAAAAACAAGCTTATTGATAAGGCTGATGCAAAAGATGGTGTAAAAATCTTGGCAACAGGCACTGTTACTAAAAAACTTACTATTTCAGCAGAACTTCTTTGCTCAGGAACTGCTAAAGATGCTATAATCAAAGCAGGTGGAAAAATCTTAGAATAGGTGTTAGGTGTTAGGTATTAGGTTTTAGGAAAATGCGAAAAATGGCTGAACCTAGAATTCTGAACCTAGAAACTAAAACCTGAAACCTACTTTCATGTTTGAAAAAATAACACAAATATTCAAAATAACTGAACTTCGCAATAAAATCCTCTTTATCTTGGGGATTCTTATTGTTTTTCGCATAGCAGCTAATGTTCCTCTTCCAGGAGTTAATATTGAGCAACTCCGAAGACTTTTTGAGGGCAATCAATTTCTGGGGATGCTCAACGTTTTTTCTGGAGGAGGTCTTACCAATATTTCAATTGTAATGCTTGGAGTTGGGCCATACATCACCGCTTCAATTATTATGCAGCTTCTCACAATGATTGTTCCCCGCGTGGAGCAACTTTACAAGGAAGAAGGGGAAGCTGGTCGTCAGAAGTTTAATATGTGGACTCGTTGGCTCACGGTGCCGTTGGCAGTTCTTCAGACTTTCTCTATGGTGACATTGCTTCGCTCACAAGGAGTGCTTTCAATAACATCTACATTTGAGATTGCGGTTATTGTGGTGGTTGCAACTGCCGGAACGGTTTTCTTGATGTGGCTCGGAGAATTGATCACGGAAAAGGGAATTGGTAATGGTGTTTCTCTGATTATTTTTGCTGGAATTGTTAGCGGTTTGCCATCAGGTATTTCAAAATTATTTTTAACATTTGATTCAGCTCAAGTATTCACTTATATTGGACTTTTAGCCATAACACTTATCACCATTGCTGGAGTTGTATTGGTGACGGAAGGTCAGAGAAATATTCCAGTTTCTTATGCAAAAAGAGTTAGAGGAGACAAAACTTATGGTGGTGTGTCTTCTCATTTACCTCTTAGGGTTAATCAAGCTGGCGTGATCCCAATCATTTTTGCAATGTCCATAATGCTTTTTCCTGGAATGATTGCAACATTTTTAATGAAAGCTAGTAGTCCGCTTGTTTCTAATGCAGCAACTTTTGTGAACACTCTTTTCCAAAATCAAGTTTTTTATAGTAGCTTGTACTTTGTGCTCATTGTTATGTTTACTTATTTTTATACTGCTGTCGTTTTTGATCCAGTTAAAATTGCTGAAAATTTGCAAAAACAAGGAGGATATATTCCAGGCATCAGACCAGGAGCAACAACTGCTGATTTTCTATACAAAATTATGAATCGCATTACCCTTACAGGTTCTATATTTTTAGGAACTATTGCCGTGCTTCCGTTTATAATTCAAGGAGTGACCAATATTCAATCTCTCCAAATTGGCGGTACTGGCATTCTTATTGTTGTTTCAGTTGTGATTGAAACGATCAAGCAAATCGAAGGTCAACTTGTAATGAGAGATTACGAAGGATTCTAGCCCGCTTCGCGGTAATTTCCAATTTCCAAATCTCAATTTCCAATAAAATCCCAATGAATAAATGACTAAATGTTGAGTTATTGAAAATTGTGTTTATTGAAAATTAAATGAAAATTGAAAATTGTGAATTGAAAATTTTAAAAAATAATATTTTTTAATTCAATGAATTTATTAATATTTGGTCCTCAGGGTTCTGGCAAAGGAACTCAGGCTGATCTTTTGGCGGAAAAATATAATCTTGCGCATATTGAAACCGGGCAAATTTTTCGTGAAATTGGCAGGGAAAATTCAGATCTTGGCAGAAAAATTAAGGATCTCAACGATCACAAGGAAATGATTCCCGATGAGGTTACGGTTGAAGTTCTGAAAGAAAAGATGGAAATTATTTCTCCGGAAGTTGGTATTATTCTCGACAGTGCTCCTCGAACGCTTGGGCAGGTTGCACCAGTAGAAAAAATGCTGCAAGAATTATCCCGATCAATAGACAAGGCAATTTATATCACGCTTCCGTATGAGGAATCAATTGCGCGCATCACTAAACGTTATGCTTGCACCGTTTGTTATAGGCATTTTGTTTTGGGTAAACACATTGAAGGCCGCGAAGATCCTTGTCCAACGTGTGGCGGCCCAGTGATGCAACGAGGTGATGATACTCCAGATGGCGTTGCTAAAAGGCTTAAAACATTTTATGAGGTAACTGTGCCTGTTATAGAAAAATATAGGGAAAGGGGATTGCTTATTGAAGTTGATGGAAACAAAAGTGTAGAAGAAGTTTTTTCTGAAATAGTGAGTGGATTAAATTTATAGTAATATTTTACAAAGGAAATGGTAGTCATCCGTCATCAGTAATCAGTCATCACATAACTAAGATGACAGATGACTGATTACTGATTAACTTCGAATTTATATATAGAGATAATAAAATTGAGATGAGTATTCACATAAAGAATGAGGCTGAAATTGAGATTATGCGAAAAGCTGGCAAATTGCTGGCTGAAATTATGCGAGAAATTGGCGGACAAGTTAAACCTGGTATAAGTACTATGGAAATTGACAAGCTCGCCGAGGAGCTTATTTTGCGCTGTGGTGGAGCTCCAGCATTCAAGGGATATGGCGGTGGTAGTAATGCTTTTCCTGCCACAATTTGTGCTTCAATTAATGATGAAATTGTGCACGGTATTCCAAGTGAAGATAAAATTTTGAAAGAAGGTGATATTTTTAAGATTGATATTGGTATTGAAATTGAAGGTTTTTATTCTGATATGGCGCGCACATTTCCTGTTGGGGAAATTAGCGTGGAGGCTCAGAAATTAATCGAAATTACTGAGAAATCCTTTTGGAGGGGAATAAAAAATTTGAAAGCCGGATCGATGCTTAGCGAATATTCCAAGACTGCGCAAAAGATTGCCGAAGATGCTGGTTTTTCGGTGGTGAAAAATTTGGTCGGACACGGAATTGGAAAAAATCTTCACGAAGATCCTCAAGTTCCGAATTATTTTGAAAAAGGTTTTAGGGATTTGGTTTTGGAGGAAGGAATGACTTTAGCACTGGAACCAATGGTTAATGTTGGAACACACCTCACTACTATGGGCGTTGACGGTTGGGCATACCTTACGGCTGACCGAAAACTTTCCGCCCACTATGAAAATACGATTTTGATTACGAAAAAAGGAGTTGAAGTTCTGACGCAATAGTTCATAAAGTATTTTGGAACAAAAAAAGAACCCCTGGCTTCCGATGATACTGGAAGTGGGGTTCTGAGAAGTTGGCGACAGTTACTAGTGTGAAAGGGTTACAAAGTACACTTTAACATTAACAATTTTCACCCGATCCTTTCTCTTTAAGAAGTGTTTCCTCTTAAAGAGGTTTTTCAGCCAAGTTTTTGCTTGCGCAACAACTGGCCGGAAAAGATTTTTGGGTAGAAGATCAAAATTTAAAACCGATCTTCCTAGCACATAAAAGCAATACAACACAGCAAATGTGGCTCCATACAAAAACAGATTTTCCATGGTGTTGCCTCCTTGTTATATTGACGTAAATTGTTTTTTTGTTTCATTAATATTAGCACAAAGTGGAAAGAAAGTCAAGTGAATTAAATCAATATATTAAAAATATGGCTCAAATAAGCGCAATTTTGGGAATAGACTATGGCAAAAGTAAAATCGGTTTGGCAATTGCCGACCAAGAAACGAAAATGGCTTTTGCATATGACACAATCAAGAATGATGGTGAGTTTTTGCGAAAACTTAAAGATATTATTGAAAAAGAAAACATAAAAACCATTGTGCTTGGAATGACAAAGCACACCAATGATGAAAAAAGTGTGCAAGAAAAGTTGGATTTTGCCAAGATGATTGAAAAAGAGGCTGAAGTCAATGTTGTATTTCAAGAGGAGATGTTTACCACTAAAATGGCACAGGCAAATATTAAAATGCGTGGAGGAAAAAATATTGCAGCTTTGGATGACCAAGAAGCGGCGCGGATTATTTTGCAAGAATGGCTGGACCAGGATAAATCTCAAATCTCAACATAAAATGCCAAATAAGGAGTACCATATTATCAGCACTTGCTCGGAAATTGAAAGATTACTTTCATTTCTCTCGCTTCGTTTGATAATAAAATCCAAAATCTTAAATCCTAATTTTAGTCATTTGGAGTTTGGTCATTTATTGGACATTGAGATTTGGACATTGAGATTTTTCAAATCGTGTGCTATAGTTACTGTAATTAAAAGGTATAATAAATTAGTAATATAAAATTAATGGAACAGGATATTTACCTGTCGGTAGTGATTCCGGCATACAAAGAAAAGGAACGTATAGGAAATAATTTATTGGAAATCGAAAATTTTTTAGCAGGCAAAAATTTTGAATATGAAGTTATTATCGTGGTTGACGGTTCACCTGATAATACTGCTGAGGTGGCACAGAATTACGCAAAACAAGTGAAAAACCTTCGTGTTATAAACAATGAAGTCAATCATGGCAAGGGATATGTTGTGCGTCAGGGATTGCTTGAGGCAAAAGGAAAATATGTTGTTTTCTTGGATGCTGATGGTTCAACTTCAATTACTCATTTGGAAAAATTCTTGCCGGAATTGGAAGCTGGCTCAGATGTGATTGTTGGTTCTCGAAAAATAAAGGGAGCATTTGTTCAAATCCATCAGCCAAAATATCGTGAATTTATGGGCGAGGGTGGCAATTGGCTTATCAGGATCGTGCTGGGGCTCTGGAGTTTTCCTGATACTCAATGCGGATTTAAAATGCTGACAGGAGAGGCTGCTCATGAGATTGCCAAAAGAATGGTGGTTGATCGTTTTGGCTTTGATTTTGAATTGATTATTTTAGCAAAAGAGCTTGGATTTAAAGTTAAACAAATGCCAGTAAGATGGCTCAATGAGGAAGGTTCGACGGTGAGTCTAACTGGACCAAATGGATTTATTCAAGTTTTGATTGATTTATTCAAAACAAAATTGCGCTTGGTCACAGGAAAATACGACATCAAAAAATAGTAGTCAATAGAAAAAATACAAATAAAAAACAAAATAACCCTAGTTAAATAGTGCGGAGTACCGAAATTTAACTGGGCAAGAAAATGTGAATATTTCCATTAACAATTCAAGAGAAAATCAGCCTGATCAATCTTCAAAAACACTTCCAGCTTCAGAATTGAGGCAGGATATTGTTTCTGGCGATTGGGTTGTTATTGCAACTGGTCGCGCTAAGCGGCCGGATGAATTCGCCGCTTTTGAGAGAATAAAGGATGATAAGGGAATTGAGAGTTGTCTCTTTGAGGATCCTGTGGCGAGTGGTCAGGAAAAGGATGTTTTGATTTATCACAAAGCTGATGGCGATTGGACGCTGCGCGTTTTTCCCAATAAATACCCAGCATTTTCGCAGGGAAAATTGGGGCATCCTGTCTCGGAAGGACCTTATTTTGCAATGCCAGGAATTGGATTCCATGAAATTGTGGTAACACGCGATCACTATCGACAATTAGCATTAATGGATATTATGGAAATTGCGGAAGTTTTTGATGCTTATCAGGATAGGTATTTAGAACTGATGAATAAGAAGGATGTTAATTATATCGCTATTTTTCATAATCATGGCAGAGAGGCTGGAGCATCTATTCCTCATCCACATTCTCAATTGATGGCTGTTCCTGTTGTTGCGCCATACGTCAAACTTGAATTAGATGGAGCGCAAAATTATCACAAAAGTAATAAGCACTGCGTTTTTTGTACAGCAGTTGAATATGAAAGCGATGAGGAAAAGCGTACTGTTTTTGAAAATGAGGATTTTATTGCCTTTTGCCCCTTTGCTTCTCGAGCAGCGTTTGAAGTTCATATAATGCCTAAAAAGCATAGTCCATACTTTGAACGCATTACTGATGAGCAAAAAGTGAAGTTGGCTGAAGTTTTTGGGAAGGCACTTGGCGCTATTTATAAAGCACTTAATGATCCTCCTTATAACTTTTATATTCATACTGCGCCGTGCGACGGGAAGGATTATCCTCATTTTCATTGGCACATTGAAATCTTGCCTCACACCTCAACTTGGGCAGGATTTGAACTCGACACAGGAATTGAAATTTCAACACTTCAACCAGAAGTAGCAGCAGAGTACCTCCGAAAACAAATTTGCTAATTTGTTTTCGGAAATTTTCAATTTTCAATTCACAATTTTCAATTAATTTCCAATGATAAAATTTTCAAATATTTGAAACATTGAAAATTGAAAAATTTAATGAAAATTGATCATTGATCATTGAAAATTATTGGCTTTTTTATCTCATAAAATTATCTGTTATGTCAGAATATATTATCAGTTTATTCTCAAACGTTCCTCGTGAGCTTGCGACCTTTTTGATCGCTTTTATTCCAGTTACAGAACTTCGGGCTTCGATTCCGCTTGCTGTTAAGGTGTATGGTTTAAGTCCTTGGGCTGCTTGGTTTTATTCAGTAGCGGGAACATATTTTGTGATGGTTGTCATTGTGCTTTTGCTTGATCCGATTGCAAAACTTTTGTCAAAATATATATCATTTTTTGAGAAGTTTTTTGTTTGGCTTTTTGAACATACCAGGAAGCGTGCCAATGGAAAAATGGAAAAATATGGAGAATGGGCAATTTTTATTTTAGCCGCAACTCCAATTCCTCTTTTGGGTGGGCTTACTGGTGCTCTTGCAGCTTTTGTTTTTAATGTGCCACTTAAAAAATCTCTGCCTCTTTTGCTTGTCGGAACAATGGTAGCAGGTGGGATTGTGTTGGGAGTAACGCTATATTTCTAATCTTAATATTATGCTTGTCATTCTGAACTCGATTCAGGATCTGCGTAGATTCCGGACTTGATCCGGAATGACACAAGAAATAAATTTATGGGTAAATTGATTGTAGGAAACCTTAAGATTTCAGCCAAAGGCTGATCAGCCTTTGGCTGAAATCTCTCCTTAAGAAAAAACATATAATAAAAATTTATGCAAAAATTAATAGTGGGAAATTTAAAGATGAACCTTCTTACCATTGCTGAGCGCGATCGTTATTTGGAGTCTTTTAAAAAAGAGTTACAAGGAAAAAATGTTTCTGATTGTGAAATTGTTCTTTGTCCGCCAGCAATTCATCTTGAATCTTTTGCTGGGAAAATTGAAAAAAATGATTTTTCAGTTGGAGCACAAAATATTTTTTGGGAAGATCGCGGTTCATTTACTGGTGAAATTTCAGCTCCGATGGTGAAAAATATTGGCGCTGAGTATTTGATTGTTGGTCATAGCGAGCGAAGGAAAAATTTCAATGAAACAAATGAGGTTGTGAAAGCAAAAATAAATAGCGCTTTGAATGCGGGACTTTTTCCAATTTGCTGTGTAGGTGAAACACTCCAAGATCGTCAAGCGGGAAAAACTACCGATGTTATAATTAGTCAAATTCATGAAGGGCTTGCAGATGTTCCAGTTTCAAGAATTACATCAGTGGTAATTGCATATGAACCAGTGTGGGCTGTGGGTAGTGATAGTGTTCCGACTAGTGATGAAATAATGGAAGTTAGAATTTTGATCAAGAAAATATTTGCCGACACTTTTGGGCAAGCGGTAGCAGAAAAGATGAAAATTTTGTATGGTGGTAGCGTAAAAGCTACAACTGCCAAGCAGCTTTGCATTGATCCAGGAATGGATGGCGCATTGGTGGGGAGAGAGAGTCTGATTCCAATGGAGCTGATTAAAATTGCAGAAATAATAAATAATTCAAAATAATTTCCAATTTCCAATTTCCAATTTCCATATAATAATGTGTCAATTTTTAAAATATTGATACATTGAAAATTAAATGAAAATTGATAATTGATCATTGAAAATTTTCAAGTAATGGTTACAAGTGTCAAAGAAATTTTGCTCAAAGCCAAGGAGGGTGGTTATGCTGTGGGCGCTTTTAATACCACGAACCTGGAAACAACTTGGGCGATTATTGAGGCGGCCCAAGAGCTCAGAAGTCCTGTTATTATTCAAGTAACAGAAAAGACGATGGAATATGCTGGAGGGCGAGCTATTGTGAATTTGATTAAAAATATTGCTGAATTTTACGCACCTGAAATTCCAGTGGGTCTTCACTTGGATCATGGCAAAAGTCAGGAAATTATTGAGCATTGCGTTGAGATTGGTTTTCCATCAGTGATGTATGATGGATCGCGCAAGAATTTTGCAGACAACTCAGCTATGACCAAAAAAGTGGTGGAATTGTGTCACAATAAAGGTGTTACAGTGCAGGGAGAATTGGGTAGCGTTCCATATATTGGAGAAACTGATATGGGAGAAATAGATTGGGATCAATATATGACGGATCCGGGAGAGGCAGAAGAATTTGTGAAAAACACGGGGATAGATGCGCTGGCAGTAGCAATTGGAAATGCGCATGGATTTTTCAAAGAGCGGGAAACTCCCGATTATGCTCGTTTGGAAATGATCAGAAAGAGAGTGGACATTCCTCTTATTTTGCACGGAGCTTCAGATTGGGAACATGATAGAGTTAGGGAAGTTGTTGCCAGAGGCATTAATTGTTTCAATGTGGACACAGCAACCAGGATTTCTTTCGTGAATAGTTTGACAAAATCATTGCACGAACAAGGTCAGCTCTCATTTGATCTTCGAAAGCTTATGGGCGGTGCACGCGAGGCTGTGAAAAATACCGTTAAGGAAAAAATGAAAAGTTTCGGAAGTGACGGAAAATGTGTTGCACACAACAATGTTAGTGCGCACACTGTTGAAGTTGCTGAAATTGGTGAAGAATAATATAAGGTTTATAAATAAAACGCTATGTGTTTAACTTTACCCAAAAAAGTCATTGAAATAAAAGAAAATTCTGTTATCGTTGAAAATCATATTGGCGCTAGACAAGAATTAAAAACCATTGTAGACTTATCAATCGGTGATTTTGTTGTCTCACAAAGAGGAATTATTATCGAAACTATGGACAGAGGGCAAGCTGAAGAGATCCTTAACATTTTACAGAAACAAGGAGGCGCAATATGATTGATAAAAAAGTTATTACACCTGCAGGACTGGAGCTTCTTTTGAAGATAATGCAAACATGTCCAGCGACGCCACTAAATGGTGGTGAACATGCAAAGAAGCATTTGCAAAAACTTTGTAAAAAAGGAGGAAATATTTTTGGCTGTGAGCTTCGTGCAGTTGTGGATAAAGAGCTGCTTTGTAGGTGTGAAGGCGAAATGGATGTGTATTCACATCTGTTAGAAAACACACAAAAAAACTTTGTTGACGAACAGGAGATAATGGAATATTTTGGTGGGAATGTTCATGCCGAAAAAATACTTGAAAATGCGCAAAGGGATGGACTTCATCCGAGTTATTCATTAAAAGTTGTTTATGGTCACTTGCTTGTACCGGTTATTATCAATGACTCAGAGGAAAAAACTGCAGTTGATAGTAATGGGACAACTATTGAACACTTACTCACAATCAATGGTGATAAAACCTTATATGCACAGGGAGATATCGTACTGATGCATTACGGTTTTATTATTGGAATGATTTCTGGCGCAAAAATGGATATTTTGCAAGCCATAAATCAAAAAAGTTTTCTTTATAATGATGCAGTTGGGGTCATAAAAGAAAAAATGGATTTTGCAACTATGCATTATTATCCGCGCTCATTGAAAATGGCTGGAAAATAATATGGAGAACTAAGTAACTTAGTTCTCCATTTTTTTATTGTCAAAAATATGTTACAATGACTTTATTAATGTAAAATAAAATATGGAAATCAATATAAACACAGAAGAAAAGATTTTACCAACAGAGGTTATGGAAGAAATAAAAAAGCCAAAGATAGCGATTGTGTCACTAACATCCTGTGAAGGTTGTCAGTTTGCACTTTTGGATTTGGGAGAAAAGTTTTTGGAGGCTATGAGTTTAGTTGAAATGGTGGATTTTCGCTTGCTGGAAGATGAGGAGGATGCTGGCGAGCCAATTGATATTGGATTCGTGGAAGGCAATCCAATGACTGCGGCCAATAAAAAAACTTTAATGGAACTTCGAAAGCGTAGCAAGCTCTTGGTTGTGATTGGAAACTGCGCGGCTATGGGTGGAATTCCAGAGATTAGAAATTATCATGAAAAGCAGCAGACAGTGAAGCACGTGTATAAATATATTCAAGGAATTGAGACTGAAGAAGTGCGGGAAGTTGATAATTTCGTGAAAGTAGACTTTACTTTTCCGGGCTGTCCAATCACAGGTGAGGAATTTTTGAAATATTTCCCAATTCTGCTAGCCAATGTGAAAGGTGAGGGCGAGTTGCCGACAATTCCCGACAGTCCTGTTTGTGTGGAATGCAAAAAGAAAGGCAATCGCTGCTTGCTTTTGGACAAAAAACCTTGCTTTGGCCCGATGATCCTGGGCGGTTGTGATGCAGTGTGTCCAACTTCGCGCATGGGTTGCCAAGGTTGTCGAGGTCTTCGTCCAACGGGAAATGTGAAAGCTATGAAAATGACTTTGAAAACTATGATGACTGACGAAGAATTTGAAAACACAACGGAAATCTATGGGCTTAAGGATGATATTGAAGATTGGGAAAAAGAACATGGAGAAAAATAAGCACTTTGTGCTTGAAATTGCGTCGCTCGCCACAAATGAAAATATTTGCTAATACTTTCATTTGCTGACTCGCTAGCAATTATAAAAAGTATTCTCAAATTTTACTTTATAACTTTATGAATTTTATAACTTTAGAAACTTTCATATGCAAATAAAAATAAATCACATTGCGAAAATTGAAGGGCACACGGGCTTTATGGCAAGTGTTATTAAGGGCGACGTTAAAAGTGCCAAATTTGAAGTGCAAGAAGGGATTCGCTTGATTGAGGGAATTTTGATTGGGCGGCATTATAAGGATATGCCGGTGATTGCTCAGCGTATTTGCGGCATTTGTCCTGTGGTGCATAATTTAACTTCTATCAAAGCTATTGAAAATGCGATGAAGATCGAGGTTAGTCCGGAAACTGAAAAATTGCGAAGGGTGATGGAGCACGCGCAGTTTATCCATTCTCACGCGCTGCATTTGTTTTTCTTGTCACTGGCTGACTTTTTGGATATTGAAAATGACTTGCAACTTGTGAAGGAATATCCGGAAGAAACAAAAAAAGCGGTGAAGATTCGCGAATATGGAATGGAGCTTATTAAAGTCATTGGTGGGCGTGTGGTGCATCCGCTTACTAATGAAGTTGGTGGTTTTAAAAAAGTTCCAACGCTGGAAGAGTTAAAGCAATTAATTTTGAAAGGGCAAGAAGCTCTTCCGATCGCATTGGAATTGGCGGCATTTTTTCAAACAATCAAAACCCCAAATTTTTCTCGTCCCACTGAATATGTCTGTTTGAAAACAAGAGGGGAATATGCGATTTATGATGGAGACGTGACTTCCAATAAAGGTCTTTTTGTTGATGTACAACATTTTGAGGATAATTTTCATGAATTTCAACGGCCAAAAGAAATTGTTAAGCGTGTAGAGCGTGACGGTAAAACAAGTTATATGGTTGGAGCTATTGCCAGAGTTAATAATAATCATGAAAAATTAAGTTCTGCTGCTCAGAAATATCTAAAGTCGCTTAATTTTAATCTTCCTGATTACAATCCCTTTCACAATGTTTTGTATCAAATGGTAGAGGTGATTCATTGTGTGGAGGAATCTGTGCAATTATTGAAAGAGCTTACGCATATGGATCTTTCCAATGCGATTACGAAAGATTATATTGTGCGTCAGGGCAGCGCTGCAGCCGCTGTCGAGGCCCCACGTGGAACGTTGTATTATTGGGTAGACATTGATCCAAAGGGGTATATTAAAAATGTGAACATCATCACTCCGACAGCTCAATTTTTGACACATCTGGAGGATGATATTGCGGCGTTTATTCCTGGAATTATTGAGAAAGATGAAAAAGCTATGGAGCGAAAAATGCGCGCCTTTATTCGCGCATACGATCCCTGCATCAGCTGTGCAGTGCACTAATTAATAAGTTCATAAGGTAAAAAGTTCATAAAGTTCGTAAAGTAAAAAGTTGAATTTGAATTCACTTTATAAACTTTCAACTTTATAAACTTTATAACTAAAGTTTATGCATGATTTTATGTTAGCCAAGGAAATCGTCGATGATTTGATGAAAATTGTGAAAAGTGAAAAACTTTCACAAATTGATTCTGTTTCTCTTGAAATTGGGCAAATTGCTTTGGCGCACGATGGTCATAGTGAGCACGTGGAAGATATTAGTGTTGATAATTTGAAATTTGGAATTAAAAATATAGTTAAAGGAACAATTTTAGAAAAAACAAAATTTAATATCAAAAAATTCCAAGGTGATCATTGGCATTTGGTCAGCATTGATGGCGAATAAGATGCGGAGGAGGTTAGTAAGATGCTCTGGTCTAGTATTGATACAATGTCTAATAAATTAAATAATATTGGTGAAGGTGATTAGTGACTTGTTGTTCACTGTTCACTGTTCATTGCTCAAAGTTGCAATTAATGGTTTTGGGAGAATTGGAAGACCGTCGCTCAAAATTGCTTTTGAAAAAAAAGGTATGGAAGTTGTGGCGATTAACGATTTGACTGATATTGAAACAAGCGCTCATCTTTTGAAATATGATTCATCGTATGGTATTTATGAAAGAGAGGTTGTTGCTGATAAAGAAAATAGCGAGCTTATTATTGATGGCAAGCCGATAAAATATTTTTCTGAAAAAGATCCTTTGAATTTGCCTTGGAAAAAAATGGAAGTTGATGTAGTTTTGG
>Ga0209000_1001029_pt1 | contig 19985 bp, 15 predicted proteins | sample RifGroD2_FD_183998 | JGI IMG/M metagenome (GOLD analysis project Ga0209000, IMG submission 183998) | Groundwater microbial communities from Rifle, Colorado, USA - Groundwater D2 (SPAdes) (version 2) | ecosystem: Environmental > Aquatic > Deep subsurface > Groundwater | place: Rifle, Colorado...
ATGAGATGACAGAGATTTTCCCACCTAGATGTTGAGGTGTAATGGTAATGCTCATTGAAAATCACTTTCCTTAAGACGTAATATTTTAGCAGTACCAACCTTAGGCACGACAATAAAATGCAATTCATTATCAAAGAATTTCTTATCTGTGATGATTTCCTTGATATAATCTTCCATCTTCAATAAAGGTTCTTTGACAAGACCTCGTTCTAACAACAACTTTTTGACTTCATCATAAAGTTCTTGTTTCGATTCATTATATTTGATACCGATTTGTAAAGCGATCAGCATGCCATAAGCAACTGCTTCACCATGCAAATACGTTTCATAGTTATGCTTTTTTTCGATTGCATGACCGAAGGTGTGTCCGAAGTTTAAATACATGCGTTCAACCTTATCATAAGGATCTAAAAGTACAACGTCTCGTTTCACTTGAATCGCCATCGTAATTTCAGCTTCCGTGACATCTTCATGATCTAAAAGATGCTGATAAAGTTTCTTATCCCCAATCAAACCGGCTTTGATCATTTCTGCAAGTCCGTTTGCGTATTCTCTTCTGGATAAAGTCTTTAAGAAGGATGGATCGATTAAAACCAATTCGGGATCATAAAATGAACCAATCAGGTTCTTCCCTTCAGGCAAATCAATTCCGACTTTACCCCCAATGCTGGAGTCAACCATGGAAAGCAAGGTTGTAGGCACTTGTATGTAAGGGAGTCTTCTATATAGGGTAGCAGCTACAAAGCCTGTTAAATCGCCAACCACGCCACCGCCAAAGGCGATTAACAAATGGTTTCTCTTGATTCCAAGCTTGATGAGCTTGGAAATGACTTCTTGATAGGTTTTAAGGGATTTAGATTTTTCACCCGGTTCAACCACAACAAAAGAAACCTTGAGTTCCAAGAGATTTCTCTCTAAAGCCTCATGATACAAGTTATACACATTCTGATCCGTCACCACAAACACCCTGTCTAAATGATAAATAGCCTTGATGTGCTTGTAAAGATTGACCAAACCGTTTTCTTCGATGTAGATTTCGTAATCTTGCATTCTAAAGAATGTCAAAAGATTTCCTCTTTTCTTTGGCTTCCTTGAGATAACGCATCAATTGTTCCTTATCTTCGACCAAGATAAGCTCTTTGACGTATTTTAATTCCTGCATGAAATCATTGATCTTTTCTACTAAAGCTTCCTTATTTTCAAGGAATAGCTCAGACCACATCACTTCGTTGATTTTCGCGATTCTTGTCAAATCCCTGTAGGAATCTCCCGTTGCCTGTTTCGTTTCCTTTAAACGGTCGCTTTGGACCAAGGTGACTGCGAGAATATGGGTGAGCTGAGATGTGAAAGCAATCAGCTCATCATGTGTTTTCGCATTCACTACTGTTATTTTACCAAATTTTAAGTCTTTTGCGATGACTCTTAAAACGTCTTGATCTGTTTTCAGGCTTTTTGAGCCTTCAACGATGATAAAATTAGCATTTCTGAAGATATTATAGTCTTTAGAAGAGAAACCTGAAGATTCCTTACCTGCCATCGGATGATGGGAGGTATAAGAGATGCCTTGAGGTAGTATCTTTTCCAGTTCTTTCATCATCCAGACCTTGGTTCCGGATACATCGGTGATGATCTGTCCTTGTTTAAACAAGTGCTTATGTGTTTGAACGAATTCAATATTATGTTTGGGATAAAGCGCTAATATGATTAAGTCGACAGATCCTATTTTTTCAATGGAGCTATCTTTTTGAATGAAGCCTTGTTTCATCCCTTCTATTAAAGGATGTTCACTTCTGTTATATGCATAAACGGTATGGCCGTTATGGTGCAAGCCTTCGGCATAGGATGCCCCAATCAATCCAAGTCCGACAATGAAGATCTTCATCTCAATGTTTTACCTAAAACCGCTGCAACCTTTTCCAGTTCATCCATCATCGTTGCAAACTTCTTGATCTTTAAGGATTGCGCTCCATCTGACATGGCATGCTCGGGATCCTGGTGAACCTCGACAATCAAACCATGTGCGCCGACTGCAAGACTTGCCAAGGATAATTTTTCAATCATTGTCCAGCGTCCGGCTGCGTGAGAGGGATCAATGATGACAGGCAGATGAGATAATTCCTTAACCGCCAAGACAGCGCTGATATCCAATGTGTTTCTCGTATACTTTTCAAATGTGCGAATGCCGCGTTCGCACAAAATGATTTGATCATTGCCGCCAGCCATGATATATTCAGCAGACATCAGCCATTCTTCAATGGTTGCTGATAAGCCTCTTTTTAATAAAATAGGTTTATTTGATTTGCCGAGAGCCTTGAGCAAATGAAAGTTTTGCATATTTCTGGCACCGACTTGAATGATATCCACGTATTCTTCGAATAATGGAATCAAGTCAGCGCTTGGTATTTCAGTAACAACCAGTAATCCTTCTTCATCACCGATCTTCTTCAATAGCTTCAAGCCTTCAACCTCAAGTCCTTGAAAAGCATAAGGCGAAGTTCTTGGTTTATATGCTCCCCCTCTCAAGAGCTGAGCACCCGCTTTTTTAACACCTTTGGCGATTGTTCTTAATTGTTCTTCAGATTCGATCGAACAAGGACCAGCCATCATCACGAACTGATCACCACCGATTTCAACCCCATTTTTCAGTTTGATGATGGTATCATGCTTCTTAAAGCTTCTGGAAGCCTTCTTAAAAGGAGTAGAGACTCTGGTAACCTCCTTCACGCCTTCAAAGGCATATAAGTCAGTTGGATCAATCGATGAAGTATCACCGATGACACCAAAGACACGCATCTCATCGCTGGATGCGTCAATAATCTCTAAGTGTTTCTCTTTTAAAAACTCAACAACCTTATCAAACTGCTTTTTGGTTGATTCCTTCTTCATCTGAATAATCATGTTCTTTTCTCCTTTGTATTTTAAATAAAAAAATCCCTAGGAACCCCAAGGATGAACGTTGTCATGGTTTGGCTGTTCCTTTATCGCATAAAAGGAATGCCTGAGCAATCCTAATTTTTAACGATATGCGTAATAATAGACTGCCCCATATATATTTAACATTAAAGTCACCTTTTTCATGTTTGTAGTTATGGTATCACATTACTTGAAAAAAGACAATATTTACTGTAAATAAAATTTTAAACTTTTTTTATTTTAGGTATTGTGTTTTGCACAGTACAGTGATATTATAGTAGTGTGCAACACACAGTAAGGAGGAATGACATGAATACACAATTTAAAAAAGGTATTCTTGAAATGTGTATCTTGAGCATCATTCACGATCACGACATGTATGGCTTTGAAGTCATCGAAAAACTGTCAAGTGAAATTGATGTGAACGAAAACACGGTTTACCCGATTTTAAGAAGGTTGACAAGTCAAGGGTTGTTTGATACCTACATTGAACAGACAAAAATCGGAGCTCCAAGAAAGTATTATAAGATTACAGAATTAGGGAAAGAAAAGTTTAACGACTATGAAACGGAATGGACTGCGTTTCTCAAAGGCGTATTCAAATTATTGGGAGGTATGAGGGATGAAAGGTAAGTATTTAGAAGATTTAAGAGAAATATTGGAAGAGTATGAAGCAAATAAGGCAGAAATCGATGATATCATCAATGACTATGCTCAGCTTTACGATGATGCGAAAGCAAATGGAAAGTCAGATGAGGAGATTTATCAGATTTTAGGGAAACCTGATGAAGTCGTCGATGATTTGATGGACTCCTTGAAGTTCAAGAGACACAAAGATAAGGGAAACAAGATTGTCGCCTTAATGCCTTTTATCAGTGTCATCACTTATATGATTCTAGGATTTGTATATAACCTTTGGAATCCGGGATGGATTGTGTTCTTATCGATCCCAATGGTTGCGATTATCGCAAATACAAGATTTAAAAATGCAATTGTCGCACTTTCACCATTCTTAAGCGTCATCGCATTTCTTATTCTCGGATTTGAGTTTCAATTATGGCATCCAGGCTGGATGGTCTTCTTATTCATTCCGATGAGTGCGATTATCTTAAATACAAGGTTGAAGGATATGTTTGTCGCTATTTCGCCATTCGTTGCCACAATCATCTTCATCGTTTTGGGATTTTATTATGATTTGTGGAATCCAGGTTGGTTAGTGTTTTTGATGATTCCGATGATTGGTGTATTGTATAAGCCAAACAAGCTTCATGTTTTCTTGTATGAATTATCATTTATTGTTGCGATTGGTTTCTATCTATATATGGGATATGTCTATGAATTATGGGCATATGGCGGACTAGGGTTCTTACTTCCTTTTGGTATCGGTATTCTCTTAGGAGATGTCAAGTTTGAATTAGATGCCATAGAAGGTCCTCAAAAGAATAAAGTCATCGTCATGTTACTCACAATCTTCTTCTGCATCGCAGCATTTTTAACATTGGGATTTGTTTTAGACGGATGGATCTATGCTTGGCAGGTATTCCTCTTGATTCCCGTTGTCGCAATCTTAGCTTTTGATAAGTTCAGATTCACAGCAATCGCACCATTTGTTGCAGTTGTCCTCTTCTTTTCAATCGGTTACTTCTTTGATATGTTTCATATTTCATGGCTTGCGTTCATGATTATTCCAATAGCAGCAATCTTGGAAAACGCATAAATCAATTGATTCAAAATATAATATAAGAAAAGACCTAGTCGTTCACCATCAAGAAAGATGGTGATTCTGCTAGGTCTTGTTTTTTTTATTAATCATGTTGTCTATGCATATGGTATCATAAGCCACTGTTTAATTTCCATACCAATCCAATTAACACTCTATTATGTGAGATCACCAATAGGATTGCTGTAAGTGGTGATTTTTCTATGGAGAGTTAAATTCTCCATGGTGGAAAATGGCGATTTTTTGGTGTTTTTAAATATGTTGACCTTTGTAGGTAAGTAAGATAATAAGTTTTCGATCTTTTCTTTTGAATGTTGTCTACGATATAGATACATACTGTGTGAGTTGTGCGAAGCACTATCAAAAGAGCTTCGACTTCTCCGAAGTAATTTATATTTTAAATCAGCATGCTGGGACATATGAAACTGAAAAAGTAAAACTACCTGTTTCGTCCCATTCATCACCTCGCACTCTAATATATACCGTAAATCCTGGATAAAGAAGCATAGTTTTTTTGAAATTCAACCCATCACTACTATCATTATCCTGTGTAATTATATTAGAAATGTAAGGAGTGGCTACTGGTAATGGAAAAATTTCACCATAAGTATCTGTTGATCCTGTGGTATAAAAAGAGTAATATCCCTTAGTTGATGCAGTGAATTTATACCAGAAACAATCACCGTCTTGCAAAACGCCATAGTATGATACACCAACCGAAACTGAAGTTGGTATTGGCATGTTCAAATTCATCGTTGATGAAAAATAGGGTCCAGTTGCGGGGGAATTTGTTTGTTCGGTTTCTACTTTCCATTTTATAGATGTATACCCGTAAGCTAAAAGGGTATTCCATTCATTAAGTGATAACGTGTAACTTGTAGTATTTCCAGCATCATGAGTAAGCAATACGTTCCCACTTGGGGATAAAATGTATAAAGTGAACTGATTGTTGGGGCATAAAACACTTGTTGTTTGAACCTCCCAAGTGAAAGTAGGTATGGTATATGATGCAAAACTATTATTTGCTGGAGTTAATAGTTTAGCTGAAAGGTGATAAAACTCAAATAATTTCAAATAAGTTTCATCATTTGGCGAAATGTTCAATGATTCAATAAATTCTGATAGTGTATAAAGTCTACCCAGAAAAGTATCTTGGGCTGCAAATTTAATTTTTTCAAATAATAATTTCCCACCCCAATTTATTTGATCAAATGATTCATAGTAATATACATCATCGTCTGCTAAATCAAAAAGTAACCTTGCTACAACCCATTCATTTCCATCACCCATCAGCCACTGCGTATGCTTTTCAATATCGTAATATCCGTGCACATAATCTCCAACATCAGGAATAATCAATGATGCTGTATTACTATATAATTGTGAAGATATTGAATAGTAAGTAGCCCATCCTTCAGATACTGCTACTAAGGTACCTAAAAATTTACTATCGAGTTTATCAATCATATTATAATTTTTAGCATGGTGACACGGCCAGAAGTCGGTAAGATTGTATAAATCAGCAACATAATGGCCAAATTCATGTAAAACTGTATCCCAATCATCACCATCTCCATTTTCTAGATCTATTTCATGAACAAGCGGTATATAAAAAGATTCATTTATAATACCAGGTGTTACAATCAGCAAGAAGGGGAAAGTTGTTTCTCCTGAGATATACCTTAAATATTGAAATCCAACAATTGAGGCTTGGTGAGCATGGAGTGCATCGTTTCTTTCATGACCATTTTGAAATGTGATATCCTGTCTTAATATCAAACCATTCGGTGCATCTTGATATTTATCAAAACTATGATTATACACAAAAAAATTGTCAGAGATTGCAAAATCTGAATTTTCAAAGACAAGTTGTACGACTATATCGCAACCATTTTCAGATGCAAAAGCAGAGTTATCAATGTATGTGCTATAATACCCTGAAGCGTTTGTATATATAGTTTTCAGTAATGTTGGTTGTAATGGGAAAGGCTCTATATCATAAATTTTGATCATAAGTTTATTTGCTGCATGAGGGTCAGAATTATAATCTGAAAAGTTCACTGTGCCTCTCACATATACAAAGTTTGTTGTATAAGAAGTGTAAGAAACAGTTGTCTCAGACATATAATCATCGCCATATACAATCAGATTATAATCTTCCATCGTGACAAGACCTAGTGTATATAAATCATCAAAATATACTCTCTTTGCTGAACTCATTGACACTGTTGATACATAATCATAATCATCTGTTGAAAAAGCATAGATTTCAATTGTACTATTATATTTGCTTGACTTTATGTCAATTTTTGTTTTAGTTTCTCCTACTCCATTAATAGTAAATGCAAAATTATACTTTTGTTTTATTTTGAGCTCGTTTTTAGTTTCTATTTTAATATTTTTTTCGGTTTTATAACTAAAAATAAATTCATCGTCATCTACATTAATATCGATATTTTTAGTGAAATTAAGATTGACTTTAGAGTTGTGTTTCACTTTACTATCTCCAGATTCTAAAATGAAAAGATTATTTATTTCAATTTCATCATGAATCTGGTCCATATCGTCAGATGCACTCAAATATAAATTTGAGAACATCACAGCTAAAACTAACGCAAATACTAATATAAATATCTTTTTAAATCTAAACATAATTACTCCCCCCTTTTTTTAGTTAAATTCTCTATCAGAGAAAATAATACTATTTCCATCTATTTTAAAATACAGCCAAGATGCTTCATATAATAGCAGTTCACTACCTACCGTTTCATCATCAATACCATTTACTGACCACACTTTTTCTTCGATTCTTATAAATATATTGCCTGTTTCATTTGTCAATTGAGAAAAATCGATATCAAGTTCAAACTCTTGATTAAATTTTATAGTTTTAGATAAGAATGATCCAACTTCACATTTATTTTCATCAACAAGAAAATCCAAACCTTCAAATGGGAGTTCATACAATAATTGGGAGTCAGTCAAAAGTTTGGGATTTACCATTTCATCTGTTAAGAATACTCCAATTTTATGACCCAAAATATGGCTTGTATCCAATGAATCATAAATGTCATGACCATAACTAAAAGTAACTGTAATTGGGTTTCGTACATCGTATTCTGTGTTTTCGAGTTTAAGAGCTACATAACCTAAGGTTTCTCTTTCACTAGAAATTAAACCTGATGAATAACCTGCGCTTATATTCTTACTACTGCATCCAAAAAGTGTGATACTTAAAAGTAATGCAAGAATAATAAATAATTTTTTCATTTTCGTCTCCATTTCTAATTATAAATAGTTGCTTTTAGAATTATGATTTATTCAAATATTATTTAGTTGTACTCACAGATTTCAATTTCATAAAATTCTCTTTGCTGGTATCTTTGATTTTCTTTAATTCTGTGAATGAATAGTGATTTAGAGGATTGTCAAGAGCTTCCTTTAATTCTTTATCTTCTGAAAAACGATTCATTTTTTCAATACAACCATTCATTATAGCTCGATAAATACATTCATTCTGTGAAGATATTATATACTTAAACTTGATAGCTAATTTAAACAAGTGCCTTTTTAAATCGCACATAACTGAATCCATTTCATCAATTTTTCCATGTGCGTAATAAGATGTGATCATACATTCCCCACCACAAACAAATTTAGCTATGCACTGATCACATTTACTTCTATCTGACAATACTTTCCAAACACCTTGTTGCTTCTGAATATCAATACCTGTTTCTAAACTCCCAATCTCTAGTTCTTTGATATCAATTGCTGCAGGACATGTGTAAATCTTTCTATCAGCTGCCAACGAGTATCTGCCTAGTCCCGCATCACATCTCGTTTGAATTTTTTGATTTAAGATGATTCTTAAGATAAATTTCCCTAAATAATCATCACCATTAAGCAAAGCTGAAATGTATGATAAATCCCCACCTAATGTTTTCTTAACTAAAAATGAACATAATTTTGAATATTGTTCTTTAATCTCTTTGATATTGTCTTCACATATTCCCCCATTCCCATTTAAGCTTCTAACAGGTTTGACACTTATTGCTGGAAAGTATTTGTTTAGATACTTCATCGTTTGAACTAAATCTTTATTTGAATCAGTTAAAGTTACTGCAGCACCTAGTAATGTTCTATCTTTTATGTTTTTAATATTTTTTAGTATAGTTCTGTGAGTCCCTAAACCGTTGTAGTAAATTCGACTTGAATCATGTGCTTTCTTGATTCCATCGATGCTAACACCAAATAGTATCCCCGCCTTTCTAAGTCTATCAACTGCATCTGAAGTTAAGAGTGTGCCATTAGTAACGAGCATTGGTAATACTTCTTTTCTAATTTCATCACTTTTCTGTTTACAATAATCACCTATATCACAAATTAAATCTAAATCTAGTAGAGGTTCACCAGAACCTGTTGGATCAACGATATATTTTTCTGCATTAGGATGAAGTTTAATGATATCATCTACAAACCTTTTCGCAACTACAATATTCATTTGAGTTTTATCACGCATTTTTTTAAAGCAGTATGTACACGCCATATTGCATTGTGAAGATGTGTGCAGACTAATGTATACAACCTTAAAGAAATTCGGATCATATATTCTCAATTCCCGAATATTATCCAACATGTGATTTTCCTTCAGAATATCAAGACTTGAAACGAGTAATTTTTGATATTGATTTTGATCTATAAGTATTTGATTACCATTAATCACGCTGACTAGAATTTTTTTATCATTAAAATCGATGGTTTCGTATATCATAAAGAAAGACCCCCAAATCCCAAATGTCATGATTTCTGATGAAATAAACTTTGCATACAGTAACTTATATTCACATTTTATCATTTAAAAATATATAGAAACAGGGCGTATATGTCCTATTACACACATTATTAGTTTATTTATTTCAATATTTTAATAATATCTTGCTAATATATAATAAAATGCAAAATCGCAATAGGCAAATTGGAAGCTTTAAGTTGTTTTATTTAGTAGTGAGTTTGCGATTTAATGAATCAAAAATTAATATTATCTAATTTTTTTGAAGCAAAATATGTTGCGTAAGACAACCATTCGTACAAAAAAGGCCATTTTTAACCAAAAAATGTGTTCCCACAATGGGATAAATTTGCAAACATAGACAAAAAAAGCCATCGGATACCTATGAAGGTCATCTGATGGCTAATTTTTATTCATTGGGGTTAAAAATGTAGTGCTGAAGTATGAGTCAAGTATATAATAAGTGCTATTTTAGAAAAAGCAACGTGATAGACAATACATGAGTGGACTACATCTAATTGCTCGAAAATATGTCGGTTCGTGTACGTCGGAAACAAATTTTTTATTCCTTAACAAGATTTAACAACTGTACATTTTTGTAGATAACTTCTTTACCTAATTGTTCAGAAACAATGAAACCTTCGTTTTCTAGAAGTTTTAAGTACTTAGTAGCGGTTGCTCTTGAAATTTTTAAATCTTCTCTAAAAAACTCGTTTTTTGTATACATATGTGAAAACAAGTGCAAAACCATTTCATAACGATAAATGTCTGGCAAGCGCTTTTTCATGTTTTCTTTTGTAAGTTCAATGGATTGATTGATTCTTAAAATTAAGTTGATTGTATTTATGGAAGTTTCTGAAATACCCTTTAAAATGTACATAACAAAATCCTTTATATATTCTATGTTTTCATTACATTTTTTTAGCAACACGTAATATTGTTCCTTGTTTTCCATAATGTACTTACTTAAATAGAGTACAGGCTCAGACATTTTTTCCTTTAATACTAAATATAAAATATTTAAAATTCGACCAGTTCTTCCATTACCATCATAAAATGGATGAATACTTTCAAACTGAAAGTGGATAAGAGCCATTTGAATGAGCGGATCATAATCCTCATTTTGGTTGATAAACAATTCGAGATTATGCATGAGATCACGAATCTCTGTTTCATTTTGTGGAGGTGTGTGAACAACTTCATTCGTTCTATCGTTAATGATAACCGTTCCTGGAAGTTTTCTAATACCGCCTTTGTTAGGTTCAATAACATTTTGAATCTCCACAAGCATGTTTGTGCTCATAAAGCCTTTTTGTCGCATTATCATCAACCCATGATCTATAGCAAGCTTGTAATTGATAACTTCCTTTGGTTTTCCTCCTGTAGATGCCTTTGAGACTATCACTTTAAATATCTCATCATAGGTGGTAATAATATTTTCAATAGCAGATGAATCTTTTGACTCACTTAGATTGATTAAACTTAAAACTATTCCAGGATTTGGAAGTAGTTTAAGTATACCTTTTAATTCACCTATATGATGATTTGCAGTATTGAGTTCTTTTAATACATCTATTTTGTTTAGATCGACATAAAAAGGAAGTTTATTCACAATAACACCTCGCGACTAATATATTTGTTTTTTTATCCTCGTATTCATCTTATCACATATACTTAGTCACGTCAAGCTATCGAGGATATTTTTTATTATATTTTAGTCACGTAATTTCCATATCAATCCAGTTTTGGACGAAATGATTTTTAAACAGATGGTTCTAATCGTCCATTTTCGTACAAATTATATCATTTTGATATTCTATCTATCTAGCGGTTGCAATTTCCTTTTGTTTTACATTTATCCAAATACATATCCTCATCAGCTCTTTTTATCATCAGATCCGTTGTATCATCAGATTCCAAATGAACTACCGATGTCCCCATGGATATTCTGAAATCATAGCTGAGTTCTGTTCTGAATGCATTCAAATCTTCTTTAAGTTTGTTTATTTTTTCAGCATAAACTGTTTCATCGTTATCGAGAATCAAACATGAGAATTCATCTCCGCCAATTCTGTAACATGAACCGATGTCTCCAAAGACCGAATTGATTAACTCATATCCTTTTTTAATGACGCGATCACCCTCAAGATGTCCATAGACGTCATTGACTTTCTTTAAATCATCAAAGTCAAAATAAACCAATCTCAACTTATTCCTGAGTTCAGGATCATTAAAGAATATTTCAATGTCATTTTCAAATTTGAGTCTGTTTTTTCCACCTGTCATCCAATCATGATAGGCAAGGCGTTCATAGAATTCCTTTTCATAACTTAATTTCATTCTTTTAAATAGATATCTAATATAGTTCACAAGCATAATCAACATGAATAAGCCGACTCCGGTCAATGCGAATATGGATGTATACTCGAAATTGCCTAGAAGGAAATTAAAAATTTCCATCAATAAGAAAACGAGCATCATGCCTAAATATTTGGTAACCCTGACTGCTTCTTGATTCTTGAAGCGATTGATTTCAATGATTAATGTTGTGAGAATCATCACAGTTCCAGCAATCAAGAATATCTGCGTATAAATGACAGATTCAAAATAATCAGAAATGCCAGTTGCTTGAAAAACTGTGATCAAAATAGATTGGATATAAAAGATGCCGATAAAAACAGTATAAGGCTTTCTATAGACAGTGACAACATGGTTCATCAAGTAATAGAGGAGAGGAATGGGGAACAATGCTAAGGATAGATAAGCTAATGATCCTAAAATGAATTCATTTCCTGTAAACCATTGAAGCATTCTGGATTCAGCGATAATCCAGAAAGAGAGGATGGTTGAAAATAATCCAATATAGGTATATCTGATTCCTTCACCCTTCTTAATGAACAAGCTCGCGAACATCATGATCAACCCTGCGATTAAAACAAATATTCCGACAAACAATCGATATCCGTAGGTATCGAACAAGTGCGTATATAATGAAGCATAAGATCCGTAATGAACATCATTGACTGTACCAGACATCGCCTTATATGGCGAGCTGAGCGTCATGGAAATTTCCATTTCCCCAATGTGCGCAGGCAGCTCGATAAAATGCCACATGCTCGCATAAGGCGGTAAAGTCGATTCTGCTTGATAAGTTTTTTCATAGATGATTGATCCATCAACTTCAACCTTAATATTTTGAAGTGATGTTCTGAGCATCATGACGTTGATGTCATGAAAATCTTCTGTCAGCGTATTTTTGATGGTGTAAGATTCGCCAGCAGGAATATCCAGCATGGTAGGGAGTGTATCCAATGGAATCTCGGTATCACCTTGAACAAGGACCCAACCATCATTAAATGTCGAGGGGGGAACAATTCTGATTCTTGATTCCCCAGCGCTAAAAACGATTGACAGGATACCCGCAATCAATAAGAAGATTGATAAAATGATATAAGGACGATAGGTGTTCAATTTTCCCATGATTTCTCCTTTAATTCCTTCTTTAATATATATTAACATGAAATTTAAAAAAATGATAATCAAGCAACTCTAAAGTCTTTATTCGATTTAATTGTCAAGAATCTGTTGGATTCACGTTATTAATCCGGATAATTTCCAATTACGGGTTTATTAAATATTCTTTGAGTGTTATAATGTGATTAATATCAATCGTTTTAATCAGGGGAGAAACAATGAAACTATACAAAATCTTTTTAATTTTAATGCTTCTATTCACACTCTTCGGATGTGAAGAAGATCCAATTATTGATCCAATTATTCCAACAGATCCAAGCGAAATCATCCCTACAATAGAATATAACCGCGCGTTGACCATTGTTGACCGTGCTGTTGATTATGCATTTGCTGCTGAAACGCTCAATGTCTATGATAACTCAGCAGATGAAGACATTTTATACGTCAATATTGAAGAGTTTTTAAGCATGATTCACGAGGGTGTTGCGGATTTGATTATTCATAGAACCAGCATCCTATCGGTATCCATCAGAATCATGATGGATGAAACTCACGCCTACTATTTGACACTCGATTTTAATGCTTCAGAAAATACACTTCATTATTCCGATTTTAATTTCAATCAAGCTTTATATGTTGAGGGCGAATCAAGTTATGAGACCGATTTAAAAGTTGTCAATGGCATTTATACAGAAGGTCAAGTGGAAAAGTTGATTGATCTGGATAACTACAGCATGGATATCATTCAAGAAAACAATAAGTATTACATTCCGTTATATCTTGCCAATCTTCTCTTGACGAGTGATGCTTTGAATGTCTACCAAGTCCATGACACTTTATACATTGTCGATGACTTCGCTGCTTTTTTAGATATGCCTTTATCGATACCGCTTGATGATGCAGTCAATGAACAAAATCTTATCGAGTCCACATTCAACTACACAGCATTGTTTATGGATCACTTTTATGGACTGAAAGACTTTTATAATGTGGATTCCTATCTTCAAGAATTGAGTGATTTAAATATGGATGAAGCGACCTCTATTGAAGGCTTTGATACCTTACTTCAAACTTACATCTATACGCTAGATGACTTTCATACATCCATCATTGATTATGGATTGAATGGAGAACAAGTTGAAATGGTTCTCCCTTCAGAAAAATTCTTTGAATTCATCACGGATCTTTTTCTGAGTGGAAGTTTCGAACGAACAGAGGATTTCCGACTGATTGAATATCCAGATTATTACATCCTTGAACTCAACGCATTCACATTAGAAACTCAAGATCTGCTAGCACAAAACCTCGTTGATCTCGATCCTGAAAAAGATATCTACATCGATTTGACCTGCAATACCGGAGGAAACCTGATTGCTGCTTTAGAACTTGTTTCCTATATGACGAATGACACCATCATCCTAGATTACTCAAACCCATCAACAGGTGAGCATTACACCGAACACTATAAAGTTTTTGAAGATAGAGCACTTGATAATACCTTCTACGTTTTAACATCCGGTGCGACATTCAGTGCAGCAAATCTCTTCGTCTCGATTGTTAAAGATATGGATCTCGCACTTATTTTCGGACAGCATACCGCAGGTGGCACTGCAGCAGTCGCTTATACCGTACTTCCCAATCAATTGGTGATGTCTTATTCAACGAATCTTGTGTTCACCAATCAAAAAGGGATTGACATCCAAAATGGGATAGAGGTTGATTTTGAGACAACGTATGGCTTAAATGCAGCTGATATCATACAAGAATTACATAGTCTCTACACTGATCTCGTAGAATACACAATCACTGACACCTCAACTATCAAACACATCAACTTGCAGCTAGAACTTGAAAATATGCCCGCAGATATCGATTTTGAAAATTATACGATTGAGTTTATTGATGGACTTACCGATGAACTGATTTATCAATTGGAGACAAGCAGTCCCTTCTTCAATCTTCAACAAGTGCTTGTTGATGATTATAAGCTCCTGGAAATCAGAATAACAAGCTCATTTGAATTTATGGGGTTCCCATTCCAACAAGTCATTTACTCAAACATGGTTGATGAGCTTACCGATACACTGGATGCATCAACAAAATCTTTAACCATCAATTCTTTATATTCCACGCAAAGACATCACTCTGAAGATATTGATTTCATCCAATTTGAGATTACTGAGTATGGTTTATACAGATTTTATACAAATGGTCTATATAAAAAACTGGACAACAAGCTCTATGATGCATCTGGAACTTACCTTGATACAGGTAATGATTTCATCCTTGATCCAGGAATTTATTATTTAAAACTAGATACAGATAGAACTGAGTACAATTACTCCATCAGGTATCAACAGCTTTATGACGACAACTTTGAATCTACGGAAATACTGCTGGATGAAGGTGTGCAAAATTTGACCTTGCGTTTTGACTATGAGGGCGATAAAGAATCTGTTTTGTTCACTTTAGCTGCTGAGTCCATGGTGACTGTCTGGAGCAACACCTATTTTTCATCCGATTACTATATCGGCAATGCGAATAAAACCATTTATAACGCAGCGAGCGATTATCTATTGCTGGGACCAGCGGAGACGTTCATGCTTCCAGCAGGAACATATTTCTTGGGTTTTCATCGAGAGATTACCGGATCTGTGGCAGTCACCATTAATTTTGAAATCGAATATGTTGAAAATGATTTGTCTGGAAGTTTAGTGTTGGAAGATGAGAACTATGGAACGCTTGTTCCTGGTGATCAAACACTGACCTTCGATGGACCTTGGGATCGGGATATTTATGTATTCACAACCCCAGATGCTGTTGAGCTGTTATTTGCAACAACCAGCCAGATCAGTTTATGCTTAATCACCGAAGAAGGCATTATTTGTCAATATCAAGATGAGTCATTCGATTTGTCTATTGGTACCCATTATTTCATGTTTTCTTACCTGAACGACGATACGCCTTATCAGGCAAGCATCCATGTGACCTTGCTGCAGGATTTAAGTAATGAGGATAACCCGATACCGATTAACATCGGTGATACTTTCGATGTTATCATTGAAAAAGATGGTGATGAAGATTTTTATACGTTCTCCATTCCTGAACTGACAACCCTTGAATTATCCATGCTCAACGCGCATTCTTCTTCGATCATGATTTACGATGCTGAGGGTAAAGAAATGGTGCTTGCTTACTACGGTCATGTAATCTTCCAACTTCCTGCAGGTGATTATCTGATGGTGATTGGTGAAGACACATCTGAATTGGATAGAGTTGAAATCTATACCACCACTCTGAGAATTTATGAAACAATTGATCAAGATCCAAATCTATTTGGGCTTCCAGTTGAATATTACCGCCAGTTCAATGTTCCTTTTGCTACGCATGATATGATACTTGGAAATCTGGAGTATGAGGGGGATAAAGATTACATCCTCATCAATGTAACTGAAAGCGGAACTTATCTGCTCGGTTACTTTACGGATTACTGTTCATTCTATCTTGTCAATCAAGAAGGCGTAACGACAAGATGGGTAAGCAATGATCGCTTAGTACTTGAAGTGGGCATATATTATCTTATGGTAAATCATCGATCTAATTCAGTGACTGATGATTATCAATGGCTGATTATGAAGGTTAGTGAGGAATAAAAAGCGGTTAACTTCAATAAGTTATCTTCATCATTCTTTCACGAACACTCTATGTTCAACTGATTCACATGATTAAAAATATTAAAAAGGAAATTCTCGTGTACAAAAGTACACATGAACTTCCTTTTTTTATCGCGAATCTTAATGTATTCAGTTGCTAAATTCATTTTTTACCAGATTCAAAGCGGATTCAATCACGATATGCATATCGAAATATTTATATTCAGCTAGTCTTCCACCAAAAATGAATTGACGTTCCTGATCGGCTTTTTCCTTGTATTTTTTGTATATTTCGTTATTTCTTTCATCATTAATCGGATAATATGCATCCTTATCTACAGTCCATTGTTCTGGGTATTCCCTCGTGATGATGGTTTGACTCTGATGCCCGAATTCAAAATGCTTGTGCTCGATGATTCTCGTGAAAGGAATGTCTTTTTCTGTGTAATTCACGACTGCGTTTCCCTGATAATTTTCAATGGGTAAAGTCTCGTGTTCAAATCTTAAAGAACGATATTCCAGAATTCCAAATTCATAATTGTAAAACTTGTCAATCGGACCAGTATAGACTATTTTGTCAGCCAGTTGATTGTATGCTTTTTGATGTGTAAAATAATCTAAATTCAATCTGACTTCTATACCTTCAAGCATTTTTTCAATCATGCTTGTGTATCCGCCTTTTGGAATGCCTTGATAGGGATCATTAAAATAGTTGTTATCATAGGTGAACCTGACTGGAAGTCTTTTAATGATGAAGGGGGGTAAATCCTTGCAATCTCTTCCCCATTGTTTTTCAGTGTACCCTTTGATCAATTTTTCGTAGATTTCCGGACCTACCAGGTTGATGGCTTGTTCTTCTAAATTTTTGGGATTTTCAACAGAAAATTTTAGTTGTTGCTCCTTGATTTTAGCTTTTGCTTCTTCTGGAGTGATGACACCCCAAAGTTGGTAGAATGTATTCATATTGAACGGCAAATTATATATTTTACCTTTATAGTTGGCAATTGGTGCATTGATATAATGATTGAACTCTGCGAATTGATTCACATAATCCCAAATGTATTTATTTGAAGTGTGAAAAATATGTGCTCCATACCGGTGCACATGGATATCATGAATGTATTCAGTATAAATATTGCCACCGACATGATTTTTCTTGTCGATGACCAATACTTTCTTTCCTCTTCTTGTTGCTTCATATGCAAATACAGAACCAAATAGTCCAGCACCTACAATCAAGTAATCATATTTCATATGGTTCACCCTTCAACTTTGTTATCGATAAAAAAACAGATAGATGATTTATCTGTTTTCATTATATCCTAATTTTATCCAAGTTTAATTTTTTTAGCTAAGTACAGATAACTGTTCACCATGACAAAACTTTTGATCTTCCATGGTAAAAAGTGTACAAATCGATTCGTTGACTTATATTTAAGATAACGAAATAAAGCAATATCATTTTCCTTCACATACTTCCAAAGACTTTTTAAATCACTTCTGCGTTCTTCTGAATCATTGGCTACCGTAAACATCTGTGTGATGATCATCATTGAACTCATGCAGTGCTTCATATAGGATTTCAATCCCTTTGGCAACTTGTTGATCAATTCATATGAATATGCATCACGCATCAACATGAAAACACGGATTTGCTGATCGTATCTTGCTGTGATGTTTTTTAAAGTGACTGATTGATCTGGACGACCGATGAAATACCTGTAAAAAGGAATCTGCATATAATAAATGCTTTTCATAAATGGAAGTGGGATATATGCAAATAAATTATCAACATAAAAAGTATGCTCAGGCATCTCCAATTGGATATCCTTAAGAATTTGTGTTTTATAGATCAATGCGTGCATCATCAATGTCTTTGAATATTTGAATGCTTTTTTCGTGTGATTCCAATCGAAGATTTGATGGATTGGGAAATTCAGACTATAGTCTCTTTCAAACGTCGTGTGATCTTCGACATGTTCATAAACAAAGTTAGTGATGTACATATCTGGATCTTGATGTTTGTTGATATGTATTTTGATTTGTTCAATCAGCTGGATCAAACTTTCTTTGTCCACCCAATCGTCTGAATCAACGACTTTGAAATATAACCCTGTAGCAAGCTTCAATCCTGCATTGATTCCTGAACCGTGTCCGCCATTTTCTTTGTCGATCACTTTGATGATATCGGGATGCGCATCTTTATAACGATTGGCCATTGCTAAGGTTTGATCCTTTGATCCATCATTGACGATGATGATTTCAACATCGTTTCCTGCTATCAATAAAGAATCAACAGCAATATTGAGATATTTGTCGGAATTATACGCAGGTATGATAAAACTGATTAATTTCATAAAAACTCCAGTAATTATGCGATTTCTTGCTCAGCAACAGCTGGCTTTTGTTTAAAGATAATTTTAAAGATAGGGAAGAATACCCAAAATGAAATTGCAGAGTTGATGATCATCGTTATGACATCTGCCGCTGTTTCACCCGTACTGCCAAACCCCCATGTATTCATGAGAAGGTTGTAAATAGGAGTCTTGTACCAGCCTTGAAGTGCTGCTGCGATGATGGTGATTACGATATAAGCAATCAAATACCAGCCTGCTGCAACCCAAGGATTTGTGTTGGACTTGAAGGTGATGTTTCTTTGTGCAAAAAAGTTAATGATTTGAGCGATTCCAAGAGTGATTTGAACTGCTAAGAAATACGCGAGCCCACCACCGCCGCCTAACGCTATCTTACCAGCAGCGTAATCAAAAATATAGTATTTTGAACCATCAAGATTCATCCCTACATTCCAGACTTGGAAGTCTGTATTGATCAATTCTGTAAATTCAAATGCGTACTTGAAAAGTGGCATCAGGACTAATTGTAACATGGTTACTCCGTTACTGAGAACAAAGAAAACCACAAATTGTGCGAGTGTTGGATGCTTCTTCTTAAAGTTAATCCAAACATTCTTGATTTTTTGACCAAAACCTTTTAATCCCTTAGCTTCACTCATCTTGTTTTCCATTACGCTTTAACCTTCTTTATGTTTTTGTTTTTTTTACCAGCTTTGAAGAACTTTCTTAACCCCTTGAAGAAATGACCATTAAACATCATAATCAGTCCATCAAGCTGACCCCATTTGACAGCACCGCCAGTCAATCTGGAGATGTTTCTCATCGGGTTGTGATATAAGGCCATCTGCATGATATTTGCTATCTTCTTTTGACCGATCAATCTCATGAATTTATACCCAAAACGGATTGCCCATGCAAAAAATCTTCCTGACCAACCGCGTGCATACTTAAGTTGTTGAACCGTTGTGTTGTAATCGACAATCATTCGATTCTTCTTATAAAATACGAAATGAGGATTGGGAATCTTTCTGCCCAATAACAGTTCAAAATCTGCATCTGTAATCTCGTGAATCTTTAAA
>Ga0209000_1001030_pt1 | contig 19956 bp, 19 predicted proteins | sample RifGroD2_FD_183998 | JGI IMG/M metagenome (GOLD analysis project Ga0209000, IMG submission 183998) | Groundwater microbial communities from Rifle, Colorado, USA - Groundwater D2 (SPAdes) (version 2) | ecosystem: Environmental > Aquatic > Deep subsurface > Groundwater | place: Rifle, Colorado...
AATATGCAAAGGGAAAATCTTGGTTATTACCAGTTCTTCGTGAAGGTGTAGTAGTTAGAAATTATGATAAAGACATCAGCTTTAAAATCATTAATCCAGATTTTTTGTTAAAGAATGAAGAGTAATAGTAAAATAATTAATTAGAAAGGAGCAACTACAATGGCAGATATGACTATGTGTGATAATGATAAATGCCCACTACGAAGTGAGTGTTATCGAGCACAGTGTACTCCTAATCCATTATGGCAATCATATTCATTCTATGTCTACGATGAAGTAAATGGTTGTGAAGATTATATTCAATATTGGTAAAGTAAATAAACTATATGAATAGTAAATAATAATTTGACTTGCATATATGGATATGGTATAATTAATATCTAAGGTAATTCAATTGAAAGGAGGGAATGACCATAGCTGATTTAGTAGTGGGGAGATCAGATGGTGTTGTTTATCCTAATAATAATTTAGATTATAAGTCTATTAAAGATGCTATGAACTTTTGCAATAAACGAGATTGCACTACTTGTAAATATGAAACATATTTGAAATGTAATTCTCCATGTAATTTGTGTAGTTTGAATCCTGAAAGAGAAGATAATTGGAAAGCTAAAGTTACTCCATAAAAATTTGTATTCAAGTTATAAAGGAGGTGATTAGTTTTTATTGAACTTTAATAGACCTAAGAACGAAACAGAAACACATTTTCTTCTAAAAGAAATATCAAAATACATATTATTTGGTTGGGGATATACCCGATTAGGAACTGAAGTTGGGGATATGCATTCGGATGATTTGCATATCGAAGGTAAAGATTATAAATCTATTATAGATACTGTTGGTGTAAAAAAGGTAACCAATAAAAAAGTCGGCAGTAAAAGAATAGTGTATTATGACGTAAAAGGTATAGAAGCAAAAGCAAGTCTGTCGGATTATAAAAATGGGTTCTGTGTTGCTCCCTATTACACGTATATTATAGTCCCTATTAATACAATTCCAATTAATTTGCTTCCAGACAAAATTGGTTTCATTGAGGTAGATTTAGATAATTTTGAACTAAAGAAATGGTCACAGAAGATACCTGATATGAATGGTGTAGAATTGGTTCGTAAAGCAAGTAAAAGAATTGATTCTAGATTTAAATCAGAAGATGCTTATAGAAAATGGTGTCAAGAAACATTAGAAAAAGTTGCTTATAGAAGTAGTTCAGAGTTATTGTTTTGGAGAAATTATATTCAATTTAGTGGGTAGAAAATAATAAGTGAAAGAGGAAAAAAGAAATGGCAAAAGATATTAAGGGCAAAGATAGTGAAAGTAAAACTTGGATCATGACTGTTGGATTGGTATTTGAAACTGAAGAAACCAAAGAATCAGCTATGCGAGAATTTCAAACAACTATGAATGATTATGTAGATGGTTATAGGTTGGTAGAGGTTATTAATGCAAAACAAGGCAGTCTTAGTTTTAAAATAATTGAGGATGAATTATAAGTTAAAAGTTTAGTTTTAATGGATAGAAAAATAATAAATTGGAGGTAAAATAATTGAAATTAACAAGAGAATATTTAATAAATAATTTTGAAATAGCAAAAGCGGAAAAAATTCGTTATGCAGGAGTTCTTATTGAAATGGTAGGCTTTGAGAAACCAGAAGTAATTATTAATCAATATGAAAACTTTGATAAGAAATTAGCGTATTATATTGATGCCTACGATGAAAATCTTAACCATAAACACGCTAAAGGAATTAAGATTATTGGGTTTACATATGGTAATTATTTTGACGATATTGAAGAAGATTTATTACACTAATCCATCCAAACAGTTATTTTATTTAAAGGGGACGTATAAATGAAAAAGTCAGAGTTAAATAGTTCAATGTTGTTTAAAATGAGATGTGGAGATTTATGTGTTTTATTAGCAAATAGTGATGGCATGGTATTTTATAATGACAATGATATTCGACAAGGATATAGTGATTATTATGTTTCATTAAATGATTATGATGAAGAATTATCTAATGATGGCGATGATTATGATATTGTAGCAATTAAACAATATGATAGTTGTGCAAGAGCTATATCAGAAGTTTTAAGTGGTGCGGAACTAGAAGAATGGGATTGGGTAGAGGAAGTTAATGTCAAAACAGAAGAATCACCTTATAATATCACTATCAACCTAATTATTGACTCAAAATGTGATATTTCTGAGATTATTTCTCAATTAGAGCAAAATTTGAAGAAAATGAAATATCCTCAATCCTGTACCCCTTGATACAAGCGACTTTCAGAGGATGGTAAATGGCATAAAAGCGAACTTTCATTGGAGTTTAAAAATTTGTTTTGACTTTGTGAAAATAAGTATGTTATTATTGGTAATAATTAATAAATAATAATTTAGAAAGGATTGATTGATTGAAGAGTAAGGGCAAACGTAGAATTCCTATAAAAATTTGTAAACCACCACCTATTTCAATATATTGTTAATAAGCTAATATAGTAATAAAATAATAATATATTGAAAGAAGGAATTATACATATGGCAAAGAAAATTAAGCTTGGTGAACACGGATTACCACTTACCGAAGGAGAATTTAAAGCTAGAGGTTTAGTCACTGGTGCTAAAAAAGGAGATAATTTTTTTAAGCAAAAAACACAAAAAAATGGTTTTGAAAGGAATACAGTTAATTTTGGACTTAAAACTTCAGAAGATAACGAATTATATGTTCAAATTTCAGAATCAGAAAAAGAGGATGCTTTCTTTTATAAGCAATCAGAAGTAAAAGGAGAAAAGGGAATTACAAAAAAGATTGCTTGGGGGCAACGTGCAAATTTTAAAGAAGAAGGTTTTGATCCAATTGGTATTATTGTTGGGTTAGAAAAGGACGAAAATAACAAAAATATTAGTAGAAATATGTTTGATTATGATGCAGCCGAATATCTTTCTAAGAAATTAATTGATGATATTGCTGTATTAGTAGTTGGCGAACTAGAATTTAATTCTATGGAGGGTGAAAATGGCAAAACTAGGTTTAAGAAACTTAAAATAAAAAAGATTTACAACTCAAATGTAGATTTTGCTAAAGAGGACTTTAAGGAAGAGAATTATTTTAAGCAGAAATGTTTGTTTATGGAAGTCGTTCAAGCACAAAAGAACGGTAAACCTGACATAGAAGATCCAAGATGGATTGTAAAAGCAAAAATTGTTACATATAAAACACTTGAAGATATTGAATTTATTATTAGGAATAAAGTTCTGGCATCGAACTTTAGGAAGCATTTAAAACCATATAATAGAATTTCAATTCATGGTGTAATCAACAATAAACGTATGATAGAAGAAGTAGAAACCTCTAACAATGATGATTGGGGCGGTGAATCAGACCCATTTAATATGGTTGGAAATCCTAGAAAATTTGAATTCGAGATTACTGGTATTGATACAAAAGATATTGATACAAAAACTTACACGGAAGATATTGTAACAAAAGCATTCAAAGCACAAGATGAATTTGGTAATGATAATGGTAATTGGGATGGAAATGATGATGGGACAGAAGAAGATCCAGAAATGGAATGGTAATATAAATTAGTTTGTAAAGTTAAATGTATATAAGTGTATGGGTAGTTAATTCTGCCCATACAAACTAAAATCGAAAGGGTTGGTATTTAAATAATGGCAAGAGCAAGAATTGGAAGTAATGTAGAAAAAGGATTAAAGTATTTTGTTTATGGTAAACACGGTACACGCAAAAGTAACTGTGTAGCAGATTTTGCTAAAATGATTAAAGATGATAAACCATTGCGAGTAGTATATATTGACTGTGAAACAGGAAGTATTGACGGTTTTGGTTTAGATAGACTAGAAGATGAAGGGGTAGACCTTAAAAATATTTACATAATTTATACATCCGCACTTTCTGAAATTAGATATTATTGCGATAAGGTTATCAATAATGAACCATTGTACCATTTAGACGAAGACGGAATAGAAACAGAAGAAGTTGTATTAGACGCAGATGATAACCCATTTATTGCTGATGCAATTGTAATTGATGGTATTACTGTAGTTGCTGACAATGTATCAGATGCAGCGATTAATCTTTCTGAAAAAAGGGCAGCTATTAGAGCAGAATTGCAAGGTAAGACTTCAGATGAAAAAGAAGTTATGGTTGGTACAGCAGGGCTTGAGTTCAAAGATCATAATAAAATAAAGTCTAGTGGAAAATCATTGATTAGAAATCTAATCACAAATACTGATAAATATGTCGCTATTACTGGCAGAGCAAAAGATAAAAAAGAAATGGTTAAAAATGCAAAAGGTGAAATGGTTCTTACTTATATGGGGTATGAAGTTCCTGAATCATGGGATTTTATTCAGTACGAAGTATACACTGTAATTCATAATATGGCAAATGCAGATGGTGAGATTTATGCAGTAATTGAACAAAAAGATAGAACTGGGAAATATAAACCTAATGAGATTGTAGAAAATCCTTCTGTTTCTTTATGGCAAGATGTAATTGATAGTAATAAAAACAGGGGTAAGAATGTTGGTATGTCGCAAGGGAGCGTAAATGATACTGTTAAAAAGAACGAAGAATCCTATAAAGAAATTGTTGGATATACTGATAGTTCTTCAAACAACACAAATCCTAATCAGACACTAACAGACGCTTCAAATGTTTCCGTAGAATCTTTAATTAATACACTCAATAAAGTAAAAGAGGCAATGCCCCCTACTAAACGTAAAGCAATGAAACCATTGCTTGAAAAAGAAGGTTTACCAATTAGATTTACGCCTGATCTACCCATAGAAACTCTCCAAAAAATATATGATGTTATGACAAAGAATTAATTTTAAATAATTAAAATGAGGAATGGTTAAAATCTAATCATTCCTCATTTTGGGAACTTGGAGGTAAAAATGAAAGAAATCTTAAGAAAGTGTAAAATATGTGATGTTGTTAAAACAAAGACAATAAATGTTGAGAAAGATAAATTTATTTATCATCAAAGTGCTTACTACCATTATGACTGTTTTATTAAATATCATGTTAATAAAAAGAAACTAAATTATGATGATGCTAAAACACTTGCAGATAAAATGGTAACTAAAACTAATGAATCAGAATATGTTAATAGTTTAATTGATAAAGATAGACTTACATATTGGATATATGATAATTATGGAATTACTGTATTACCACCACTATTCTTCCAGAAAATTAAACAGATAAATGATGGTACATTTAGTATTCGTGTAAATGTACCAATATCATATTTTGACTTGCTACAAATTTTTAAAAAAATGAAAACTTATTTAGATAAAGTAAATTATAAAAATGAAAGAAAGGGCAAGAAAATAGATTCTATTAAAAGAATAGATTATGATCTTGCAATCGTAATAAATAATTATGATGAATATTTAAAGTGGAAACAAAAACAAAAGACAGAAGAAATAGAAAAAGAAGAAATCAAGAGTGATATTATATTAAAAAATAATATTAATATAAACACAATTTCATTATTGCAAAGAAAGAGTAATCAAAATGAAAGTGAAGAAATTAATATTGCTAATATTTTAGATGAAGTTTTCTAAAAGAGAGTAGGTGCTACTTAAATTGACAGATATAAAAAATCATAATATTCAAAATGAAACGTTGTTAATAGGAAGTTTATATAAAAAACCAGATATATTTGTAGAGTATGGACATATAATGCGTCCTAAATACGATTTTTATGACAGTTCGTGTCAGTTCTTTTATAATTGCTTTGAAACAATGTATAAAACATTCTCTCAGGAATTTACTGAGAATAATATTAACATATATATGTCTCAGGACAAAAAAAGAAATGCTCAATACAAAGAGTATGGTGGATATAAAACAATTGAAAAAATGAAGGAGTTAGCAACTGCTGATGATTTTAAAAACTACTTCAACATAGTAAAGAAGTTTTCTCTTATTAGAGAGTATGAGAGAAATGGTTATCCGATTCAAAAAATACTTGAACATAAGAAATTTGATATGTTTTCTGCCAACGATATTTATAAAATGATTAAATCTAAAGCAGACACCATCAATACGGTAATAAGTGGTGGGGAAGAGAGTGTTGTTTTAGGCAAACAATCTATAAAGAGAATTAAACAATGGATTAAAAAACCTAGTTTCGGTATTACATTTCCTTGGAACTGTTGGAATATATTCTTTAGGGGGTTCCGTAAAGGCAAACTTATTGTGGAAGGTATGTTGTCTAACGAAGGTAAATCAAGAAAAATGGTAGCTCTTGCAACACATATATCACTAGTAGAGAAAAAAGCTGTACTTATTATGACAAATGAGATGTCAGAAGAAGATATTGAGGCATGTAAAATTGTAACTGTTATTAATGACCCAATACATAAATTACATTTTAATTTTAATCTAAACAAAACTGAAGAAGAAATTGTACTTGGAAGATACAGAAGTGATACTACTGGTCAATTTATAATTCGAGATATTGATGAAAACGATAATCCAATATTAAGTGACGATGAATTTGAACAAAAACTTTATAATGAATCAACAGAATATAGAAACACATTAATAGTAGCAGAATGGATAGAAAAAAATACTAAAATATATTTTAAAGAAATGAGAGAATATGCTGATTATGATTTAGAAATGGAAATACGGAAACATGTTTTATCTAAAAATGTAGAATATGTAATGTATGACACTTTAAAAGGTTATCGAACTGATAATTGGGAAACAATTAAGCAAACTGCAACCAGACTTGAAGAATTGGCAAAAGAATTGATGATAGGTATATATGCTAATTTTCAACTTACTGATGATTCAGTATATTTAGAAGTTTTTGATCTTAATAGTATGAATTTGGCAAATTGTAAACAAATATTTCATGTATTAGATTATCTTGTTTTAGGTAAAAGATTGTTTAGAGATGATTACGATAAGTATTCTATTATAGATGATTGGGGTGGCGAAGTACCATTAGATATTACTAAGACATATTATGGGCATAGATTTGCAAAAAGTAGAACTGGTGGAAAAGGGAAAGTAACTGTTTGCGAAGTTGACCTAGATAGAAATACTTGGATCGAAGTTGGACTGTTAGTAAAGAAGGGGAATAGGAATAGCGATTCAAAACCAAAACAAAGACTAGGGGCATAAAATATGGAGGTAAAAGAATTATTTACAAAAATAATAGAAAATAATGATACAGAAAAAATATTGAAAAATTTAGGTATGCACCACATAGAGGATAAAGGAGAATACTTTACTTGTGGTTTTCCAAATGGTGACAATACTAAAAGTGCTGTAATTTATAAAGATAATCTTTGGGTAAATGCTTATACTAGAGACATTTCCGACAAGTGTGGATATACAAATATTATTTCACTTGTTTCTTTTATAAAAAGATTATATTTTACTAAGAGTATGAAATGGATATGTGATATTTGTTTATACAATTATTACGAAGAACCAAAAAGTAAAACAGAAATGATTAAATTTCTAGACTACATTTATGATCAAAAAAATAGTTCAAATAAAAATGAAGAAGATGAAGTTTTAAATCTAAAACCAGTAGATGAAAGTATTTTGGAGTACTATGGTAATTATGCTAATAAATTATTCTTAATAGACAACATAGATTTACAGACACAAATTGATTTTGGTTTTGGTTATGATTTAGAAACACATTCCATTACTATCCCAATAAGAGATGAATTAAACACTTTAGTAGGGGTTAAGGCTAGGTTATATAAAACTTCTGAAGAGTTAGAGGAGTGGGAAAGTAAATATTTTTATTTAGTGCCGTGTGCTAAATCTAAAATATTGTTCGGATTAAATAAAACTATGCCATACATAAAAAGAGAAGGTTGTGCGATTGTTGTAGAAGCTGAAAAGGCAGTCGGACAACTATGGTCATATGGAATTAGAAATGCTGTAAGTATTGGGTCGCATACAATATCAAAGTATCAAGCAAAGAAACTGACCCATTTAGGAGTAGATTTGGTTTTAGCTTATGACAAGGATGTTATGTTTAAAGAAGGTGTATTTAATAGGGATTTTTACGAAAAAGAATGCAATAAATTCTTAGAAAATCAAACAATATATTGTTTAGTTGATGAAAATAGTATATTAAATGAAAAAGAATCTCCAACAGATAAAAAGAGTAATTTTGAAGAACTATTAAAAAATAAAAGAATATTGAGAGGGATTAGATAAGTGAAATATAAAATTATTGGACAAAACAATTATAATGCACCGAATTTATTATTTGAAATTCTTGATAATCGAGGAATTAAAGATAAAGAAAAGTTTCTGAATATTAATGACAATGTAGTTACAAATCCGTTAGATTTCAAGAATATGGGTATCGCTGTAGAATGTTTATTAAAACATTTAGAAAATGGATCTAATATACTTATTATACCTGATGCTGATTGTGACGGTTTAACATCATCTAGTTTACTTTTTAATTACATAAAAGAAGTATACCCTAGTGCTAATTTGTTGTACAAGAACCATGTTAAAAAAACTCATGGAATTATGTTAGATGATCTGAAAGACATATTGCCTACAATACAATTGCTAATACTCCCAGACGCTTCGAGTGAACAATTTAAGGAGCATAAAATTATAAAAGATATGGGGATTGATATCATAATTCTAGATCACCATAGTGTTAAAGGTTATAGTAAAAATGCAATTGTTGTCAATAACCAACTATCTAAGTTGTCTACTAATTTATCAGGAGTCGGAATGACATATAAATTTTGTAAAGCGTTAGACGATGAATTATGGGAAGATAAAGCTGATAAGTATTTAGATTTGGTAGCAGTTGGAATGATTGCAGATTATATGGACACAAGAGACTTAGAAGTTCAATATTATATACAAAAAGGATTAAGTAATATTAAAAGTCCGGCACTAAAGGCATTAATTGAAGCACAGGACTTTTCATTAAAAGGCGAATTAAACCCAATTGCTATCGCATTTTACATTGCTCCACTAATTAACTCCGTTTATAGATTAGGTAAAATAGAAGATAAAGATATGATGTTTAAATCGTTTGCAAATATCGACACTAATAAGATATACATATATAAACCTACAAGGGGCAGTAAAAAAGGAGTAGAAATTGAAGAATCAATTCACCAACAATCTGCTAGGATGTGCGTAAGTTATAATGGTAAAAGAAAAAGATTGTCAGATAAATTAATTAAACCCGTTGAAGATCAGATTAATTTAGATAATAAAATAATTTGTGTAAAAGTAAATAAGGAAGAGTCAGAAGGGATGTCAGGGTTATTAGCAAATTCATTGTTAGGTAAGTATCAAAAACCATCAATAGTTTATTCAATTAATGATAAAAATGAGATTAAAGGTAGCATGAGGGCTAATACTGGTGACTTTAAAGACAAGTTGCAAAAGACTGGATTATTTGTTTTTGTGGCAGGACATCAAGATGCAGCAGGAATACAAATTAAAGAACATTGTTTAGAAAACATAAACGAAAAACTTAACGAGTTCTTTAAAGATGAAACTTTTGAAAAAGTATATTCTATTGACTTTAAAATACCATTTGATGAAATGTCATTTGAATTCATAAAAGACATTTGTGATTTAAAGTATATTTATAGTACAAATATACAAGAACCATTAATATATATTGAAAATGTAAAAGTGCCCACACAAAATATTAAATTAATGGGAGAAGCTAAAAACACTATTAAAATAGAATCAGATGAAGTTGATTTTATTAAGTTTAAAAGTAATGAAGAAGTTTATGGCAATATGGTCGATTGGAAAGATGAAGTTATATTAAACATTGTCGGTAGAGCGAGTATTAATGAATATAATGGTAAATTAACAGGACAAATTTTTGTAGAAGAATGGGAAGTTGTTGATTAGAGTTAAATAATAATTTAGAGGTGAATTTTTTGGAAAAATTAGAACTTAGATCGGAATTGCATTGCCATAGTTATTATAGTTTACTTGATGGTTTGCCAAGTCCAACAGAAATTATTAAAAATGCAGTCAGCAAGGGTATGAAAAGTATAGCACTTACTGACCATGGATTTCTAGGAGGTATGGCAGAATTCTTTTTACAAGCAAAGAAAAATAATATTAAACCTATATATGGAGTAGAGGTTTATGAAACTTCTGACGTTTCAAGTAAAGATAAAGATAATCGATATTACCATCTGTTGATTTTATGCAAGAATAATCATGCTATGAAAGAATTAAACAAAGTAGTAAAAAGATCTACACAGGAAGAGAATTTCTATTATAAACCACGTATTGAAATTGATTGGGTAAAATCATTTGCTGACGATATAGTGGTAAGTACGGCATGTTTAAATGGTCGAATAAACAAGATTGATAGGAAAGAAAAGATTGAATTTGTAAATTATATGAAATCTGTTTTTAAAAGCTTTTATATAGAACTTCAAAGTCATGACACAGAAGATCAAATTTTTTGTAACAAAGAATTGTTAGAGATATCAAAACTAACTAATACACCAATTGTTATTACATGTGATGCACATATGCTTAATGAAGAAGATTTGGAATTACATGGAAGATTTAAATCCATTGTAATGAACAGTAAAAAAACACCAGACGAAATAGGAGAGGCATATAAGGATTGCTATATACAGACTGTAGATGACGTTTATAAAAAAATGTCTTATCTTTCAAAAGATATTATTTATAAAGGTATAAATAATAGTAATTTAATTGCCGATATGTGTAATGTTGAAATGGATTTTTATAATATTAAATTCCCTGAAATTGATATTCCATCTAAGCATAAAGATATTAGGGAATTTATTCAAGCAAGGGTTGATGAAGGTTGGGAAGAAAGAGAGTATTATTTAAAATCGAAAGAAAGGCAACAAGAAGCAAGGAAGAGAATTCAATATGAGTTAGATGTTATTGAGGGTAAAGGATACTTAGATTATTTTGCAATTGTAGATGACTTTTTACAATACAATAAAAGTGAAGGGTATCTGCCACCTAAAGGTAGGGGGTCAGCAGGAGGAAGTAGTGTTGCATACTTTATGATGATCCATGATATCGACCCATTAGATTATGATTTGTTGTTTGAAAGATTTCTTAACCCAGATCCTAATGATACTCATATACCAGACATCGATATAGATTTCTGTCATACCGTTAGGCAAGATGTAGTTGATTATTGTATTAGAAAATATGGTAGTAGTAAGGTTTGTAATATTGGACTTTATTCATATATGAAAGCAAAAACTGCAATCAAAGATGTTGGAAAGTCTTTAGAAGTGCCATTCTTTGCTACCAACGAGATTTCTAAAACATTATCAGATGACACAAAATTGTCAGAGTATATTGAAGAAGGTAAACATAAAAAATGGATAGAAAAGTATAGTAAGTTCCAAATCAAAGAAATGTTTGAAATTGGAGCTAAACTTCAAGGAATACCTAAAAGTTTTGGAAGTCATCCTTCTGGAAAAATTATATCTAATATGATACTTGAAGAAGAAATGGGAATGTCAGTAATTGATGGTGAAAACGTATGTATGTACGATATGCACTATGTTGAAGATTTAGGATTTATTAAATTTGATTTTCTTGGATTAAAAACTAATACTACTATTTATGACACTTTAAAAATGATTGGTAAAGATGCAAAATTTATTGAAACTGCTAGACTGGATTTTAACGATGATAAAGTGTATGAACAATTTAGACTAGGAAATACATCTGGGATATTTCAATTTAGTTCATATGGGATGAGAGAAGTACTATCTAAAATGAAAGTAGACTGCATAGAGGATTTAATTGCAGCAAATGCCTTATTTAGACCCGGGGCTATGGACTATATAGATGCTTTTTGCCACAATAAACAGAATCCAGAAGATATTAAATATATTAATGATAGTCTTAGTAGTATTTTAAAAGTTACATATGGCCAATTGGTATATCAAGAACAAATGATGGCCGTGGGCAAAATGGCTAATGTACCGTCCGTAGATGATTTACGTAGAGCATGTGGCAAAAAGAAAATTGATTTAATGAAACAACAAGAAGTTTATTTAAAAAAGGGGTTAATGAAAAAAGGGTGGACTCAAAAAGAAGTAGATATTATTTGGGAACAGATGGTAAAATTTGGATCATACGCATTTAACAAATCGCATTCAGCCAGTTATGCGATAATAGCATATATAACTATGTACCTTAAAGTATACTATCCTGCTGAGTTTATGACAGCTTTATTAAATTCGTATAGTAATGATAATCAGTTAATTAGTAAATATATAGCAGAAGCACAACGAATGGGGTTAAAAGTAAAAACTCCGCACATTAATAAATCTGATAAGAATTTTAAGGTTGATGATGGTGCTATACTTTTTGGACTTAAGAACTTAAAGGATTGTGGTGAAGTATTTGTAACTAAACTATTAGAAGAAAGGGAAAAGCAACCATTTGAAAATTTTACAGATTTTTATGACAGAACTAAACCAGATAAACCATCTGTTGTTTCACTTATTAAGGCAGGAGCATTTGGTGTAAAAAATCGGAAACATTTTTTACTAAAATTTATCGAGTCCCTATTTGAAAAAAAAGAATATGTTCCAGTTATATCTCCCCCAACTAAAAAGGTATTAAAAGAGCAATGGGGTATAGAAGCAGATACTAAAGAAGATAGATTAAAATATTACAATGCTAAACGTAAAATATTATTTGACGAAGAACAAATTTCAAAATACAATAACCATATTTCAGAATTAAAAGAAAAATATATGAGTAATCCTGAGATGTGGGAATATGATATTATGTCTATGTTTATTACACATAACCCACTAGCAAAATATAATAAATATGTTACTCCTTTTGAAAATGTTGATGAAGGCAAAGAGTCAGTTTTAGTTGGTGTAATAGCAAGTGTACAGAAAAAAATGGATAAACATAAAAAACAGTTTGCATTTTTAGATATTTATCAAAATGGTGATCTGGTTGAGGTAATATGTTGGCACACACAATTTAAAGATTATATGAATGAATTAGTAAGGGGGAAGGTAGTAGTAATCTTAGGCAAAAAAAATGAAGGTAAAGTTGTTCTAAAAGAAGTTATTTCATTAGAACAGTGGAAACTTAGGAGAGGGATTAAAGAATGATAGAACCATTTGATAGACTTGGAACAGAAATAATGGAAGAAAAACCAGATTTAGATAAGGTATATGAATTTGTAGCAACCATCACATATTCAATTTACTATAATCAACAAACTAATTATGGTATATATGAGTTCACTACTGATGATAAATTACCATATACTAATAATTACTTATATAAAGATAAGATTAAATATTTAGGTTGTTTAAGTGGCAATATGCAAGAATTATATTGTGAAACTGATTATAAGGTAAATGCAAAACTAAAATGGAATAAAAAATACAAAAAATACGATTATTCTATTGAAAATATTTTTAGCGAACAACCTAAAACATTAGATCAGCAAAGAAAATTCTTAGAAATATTAACTACTAAAAGACAGGCAGATATTTTACTAGAATCTTATCCAAACGTAATAGAAGATATTATGACTGGCAAAAATATTGACTTATCTATTCTAAAAGGAATTAAAGAGATTACTTTTGAAAAGATTAAGGACAAAATATTAGATAATTATATCATACAAGATATTTTGGTCTTATTGAGACCACTAGGAGTTACGTTTAATACAATAAAAAAAATGTTAGGTATTGAAGATAACCCTTCATTACTTAAACAAAAAATAATAGAAAATCCATACATACTTACTTCTGTGCATGGTTTAGGTTTTAAAAAGGTAGATGAATTAGCTTTAAAACTTGCTCCAGAGTTAAAAACTAGTTTACAAAGAACAAAAGCTTTTCTTGCTTACACATTTAAAGAACTTGCAAACAAAGATGGTCATACATGGATTAATAAAAGAGATTTAATAGGTTATGTGCGAAAGGATTTAAGAGAATGTATTGACATCTATAAAGATTTTATTGAACAAGAAGTGGAAAACCCAACTTTGCTTTACATATATGATGAAAAAATAGGGTTGCTAAAATATTATAATACTGCTAAAAATATAGTTAAACACTTATATTGGTTAGATAGTTTAGAAAGTATGATAGAACCTTTCACAAAAGAAGAAATGGATGAATCTATCAAAAGAACAGAAGAGGAATTAGGGTTTGAACTAACAGTCGAGCAAAAAAACGCTATCAAAAGTATAAATAAACATAATATTGTAATTGTTACTGCTCCGGCTGGTGCAGGGAAATCGACATCGATCAAGGGTATATTTAATCTACTTTCAAGAGCAAAGATAAAAAGTGAATTTAAAAATAGTGAATATAATCAAATACATTCCGAAGATAAAATTACTGAAGATGAATTATATACATGTGGAAGCTTAGTTCAAGGGTTATTTGATGGAATATCGGTAACTGATGATTGTTCAATAATTAAAGTTGGCCAATCTGCGTTATCTGCTAAGGCTGCTAAAAGAATGAAAGAAATGTCTGGTCAAGATGCTATGACCATGCATCGTACACTTGGATATAGTGGAGGTGGGTTTGCTTATAAAAAAGATTTCCCAATGAAGTATCACGTAAATGTGTTGGACGAAGCAAGTATGGTTAATAAGTCTTTAATTAATAGTTATATAACTGCTATACGTCCACATGGTAAACTGATTATTATATTTGATTTTGCTCAATTACCACCAATTGGTTCAGGTGATTTTACAAGAGATATTTTAAAAAGTAAGTTATGTATCAATAAGTTTACTAAAGTTCACAGACAAGGTGAGAAAAGTGGAATATTGATGGACGCTAATAAAATAAGAATTGGCGTAAACCCTGTTGAAAAATTAGAAAAAAGAGTTGTACATGGTGAACTAAGAGATATGTTTTATAGATTTGAAACAGACAAAGAAAAAATGCGAGAAATGGCAATTGAAGCATATTTAAAATCTGTAGAAGACGTTGGTTTAGAAGAAGCAGTTATTATTACTCCAAGAAAGCGCAAATGTATAAATAGTGCAAACGAGATGAATAAAATAATCCAAGAAAAAATAATACCTGATGACGTTCCTAGTTTGACCAGATGGAAAGAAGGAGAGAAATGTGTATTCAAACTTGGCGCAAAGGTGATGCAAAAGAAAAATAATTATGAAAAGGATAAGATGATTTTTAATGGTGACGAGGGGTATATAACTTATATCGACAAGAATGGTTTTAGTATTACTTTTAGTCTTGAAAATGGAAAAAGAGTAGTGAATTATAGTAATAATGAATTAGATCAAATTGAACTTAGTTATTGTATCAGTGTCCATTCTGCCCAAGGAAGTCAATATCATTCGGTAATTTGTGTATTTGATATGAGTAGTTATATAATGTTAAATCGTAAAATTTTATATACTGCTATTACAAGGGCAAAAAAGAAGTGTATGTTAATTAGTGAACCGAGAGCATTTAAAGCGTGTTTAGATGATGAGAATAATAAACCAAGGAATACCTTTTTAAGCGAGATGTTTGAAACATATCAAAGTTGATTTGGTTGAAACAACAACAACAAATAAATAATAATATTTGACTTTCAATCATCTTCTATGCTATAATAAATACCATGATACACATTTATACCAAAATGAATTTTTAACTCAAAAGAAGGTGATAAGCTGTTAGCAATAACTTATAAAAAGTTATGATTTAATTAAGGAAGGAGATGAAGAAATTGATCAAGGGAATCAAGATAATGCTTGTGTACATAGGGAATCAAATCAAGGAGCTATAGGTGGTCGATATACTTATGAATTTATTCCCACAAGCATTGGTGTATTTTGTACAATTAAATGTTCCTGTGGGAAAGAATTAGATGTAAGTGAAGTTTAATGGGATATTTAAGGAGGTGATACATATAAGATATGACTGATTTTTGTTTATGTAAACATGATAAATGTGAAAAATCTAATATATGCAAACGATTTCTAACGAAAGAATCACAATTAAATAATCCAGTATACATACGGTTTGAAAACCTATGTAAAGAAAATAATAATTATAAGTGGTTAATGGAGACTAACCAAGTGATTGTTAAGGAAGAAGGTGATACATAATAAAGAGGGTAATGATGCTTGAGTGTATTCAAGGAACCGATGGATTTACGGTTGGAAAGAGTTATAAATGCCTTGGTAATGCAGGTTTGTACGTTGAAATGGTAGATGATAGTGGGGAAAGAGTGATATTATTTGGAAGTCATTTCAAAGGATTTAGTAAGAAGTAATTGTTAAGTAGGAGTGCGATACATAATGACTACATTGGATATATTTGATGAAGTTAGAGAAATTAAAATACTGTTAGATAAATTTCCTAATTTAAATAAAGAAGAAACAGAGCAGTTAAGGGTATTGTCTAATAATATAAGTGTAGATATTGCAGGAATGCAATACGACATGAAGGTAGAGGAGCAATTAGAAAGAGAATGGCAACTACAAAACAGATAGTAAATTAAAATGGTAAATGATTATAAAATAATAATATTGGAGGATACATATGACACAAATGAATGATAATGTACAAAAGTTGTTGGAGAAAAGGTATTTCTTGCGAGATAATGAAGGACAATTACTAGAACGCTCATGGTCTGATATAGCCAAAAGAGTTGCAACAAATATTGCTCAAGCTGAAAATGAAAAGGATATTCCTTATTACATAAATAAATTTTATACTAAGATCAATAATATGGAGTTTATACCTTCGAGTCCTTGCATCTTTAATGCAGGAACCACTTCTCAATCATTAAGTTCTTGTTTTGTTGTAGATATTGAAGATAATATTGAGGGTATTTTTCAAACAGTTGCAGAATGTGCAAAGATTTTTCAAATGGCAGGTGGAGCAGGATTCTCAATGAGAAAGATTAGACCAAAAGGGGCATCGTGTAATTCTTCTGGGTCAACTGCTTCTGGAGTAGTTAGTTTTATGCACATTTTTGATGAAGTTGTAAACAGGGTGAAGCAAGGCAATAAAAGAAATGGTGCGTTAAAAATTGATTTGCCTTGCGACCATCCCGAAATTTTTCAATTTGTACGTTGCAAGAATGATACAACACAATTAAATAATATGAACATTTCAGTTAGTATTACTAATGAATTTATAAATGCTGTAGAAAACGATAGTGATTGGGAATTGAAATTTAATGGAAAAACCTATCAAATCATAAAAGCAAGAGACTTGTGGAATGAAATTATGTTCAGTGCATGGAAAACAGCAGAACCGGGTCTGAGTATGCAGTCGAACATGAATGGTGGTAATATGAATCCCCATTTACATAAGGAAGTATTTTCCAATCCTTGTTCGGAGTATGTTAATATACCGTATTCAAGTTGTAATTTAGCATCAATTAACCTAAAGAAAATAGTTAAAGATGGCAAAATAAATTGGGAAATTTTAAAAGAAAATATTGAACTAACATTTAGATTTTTAGACAATATGATTACTATGAATAGACTGCCATTAAAGAAAATAGAAGAAATCACGAAAGCAATTAGACCTATTGGACTTGGGACAATGGGATTTGCACAATTATTGTATATACTAAAAATACCATACGATTCACAAGATTGCTTAGATTTTATTGACGAACTATATGGTTTTATAGATTATCAAGCATTACAATATAATATTCAATTGGCAAAAGAAAGGGGTTCATATCCTGCTTGGAAAGGTAGTAAATGGGAAGAAGAGAAACTAGAAGTGCGATGTTCTAGTATGACAAGTATTGCACCAAATGGAAGTATAGCATTTCTTGCCAATACTACAGGAGGAATAGAACCAGAATATTCGTTAATTTATAAACGTAGAGATAAAGAAAATGATGAATATATGGTAGTTGATGACGTTTTTGAAAAATATCTAAAAGAGAACAATATGTTCACAGATGAAATATTAAATAGAATTAATGATAATGACGGGTCAATTCAAGGACTTGATGATATTTTCTTAAAAGAAACACAAAGAATATTTGTTACCGCAAATGATATTTCTCCAGAATGGCATGTAAAAGTATTGGCTCAGATTCAAAAATATGTAAGTTTAAGCATCTCAAAAACCGTCAATATGCCAAAAGAAGCTACTGTTGAAGATGTTGCAAATGTATATATAATGGCAGCAAAAAGTGGAATCAAAGGAATTACTGTCTATCGTGATGGTTGTAGAGAAAATCAAATATTAAGTACAGGGAATTCAAAAACCACAGATGATGTTATCGAAAATATAAATAGAGGACATATAATGAAAGCTCCTTCAGAAGCAGATGGAAGAACTTATAAATTTGTTAGTGGTTGTGGGAATGCTTATATTAATGTTACATGGGATGAGCAAGGCAATATTAACCAGACATTTACCAATAAAGGAAGCAGTGGAACATGTAAAAGCAATCAAGAAGCTGTTTCTAGATTAATATCGTTGTCTTTACGAGGAGGAATTCCAATTGAAAAAATTATTGACCAATTGGAAAGCGTAGATGTTTGCCCTGCTTATACAAATGCCAGAATTAAAGGTAAACCAGTTAGCAAGGGTGCTAGTTGTCCTCATGCTATTGCTAATATTCTCAAACAAGCAATCAAAGATGTCGATAAAAAGTTTAAAAATGAAGAAATTAATATTATGGTAGAAGTAAAAGATAATCAAGAAATAGAAAATATTACAACTTCAAAATCATGTCCAGAATGTAAAGAACCACTTATCCACGAAGGGTCATGTATTCAATGTAAATCATGCGGATATTCAAAATGCGATTAAAATAGAAAGAAGATGATTATATATAAAAGATTTAACTAACAAGATATTTGGTAGATGGAAAGTATTACATCCGAACGGAAAAAGCAAAGGTGGTAAAATTCTATGGTTATGTGAATGTCAATGTAAAGATAAAACCCAAAGAAATGTAGTATCATCTAGTTTAATAGATGGATCTAGTAAGTCATGTGGATGTTTAAATAGGGAAACGCTTAGAAAAATAATGAAAAAATATAATACATATGATTTATCAGGAGAATGTGGAATAGGGTATACTTCAAATACTAACAAACAATTTTATTTTGATTTAGAGGACTATGATAAAATTAAAAGCTACTGTTGGAGAGAAAACGATCAAGGTTATATTGTAACCGATATTAATCATCACCCTAAGAGAATGCATAGATTTATTCTTAATTATGATGGTATTTTACAAATAGACCATTGGGATAGAATTAGGCATAATAATAGAAAGGAAAATTTAAGATATGCTACAAATCAACAAAATAGTTTCAATAAAGATACGTTAGGAGTTTATTTTGATAAAAGTAAAAATAAGTGGACTGCTAGATTGAAACTTGATGGCAAAAACAAGCTATTTAAACGATTCGAAATATTTAGTGATGCTTTAAATGCTAGATTAGACGCTGAACAGAAGTACTTTGGTGAATTTGCTCCAGTTAGAAGTTAAATAAAAAAATTTAAAGAAAGAAGGAAATAAATAATGAATAAAGAAGAGTTAAAAGCAAAATACGGTGACGTAGAAGTATTCGTAGTAGGCAATGATATTACAAAAGGTTTTAACACTTTTATGCAATTAGATAAAGATAATAAGTTTAGCGAAATCTTTAATGAAGTTGGTAAATTTATTCCTAGATATGAGGCTGAATTAGATTTTAGAAATAGACAAATCATCCCATATTGCTTAGTTAAATGTGGTAAACACTATTTCATCACTCGAAGACTTGAGGGGGACTCAAGGCTCACAGGTAAGTATTCTCTAGGCGTAGGAGGGCATTTAGAGCGTGTAGACGGAACAAATAATGACTACATTAAATCCGGCATGATGAGAGAACTAGATGAAGAAATCAATATCAATTCCAACATTGAATCTATTAATCTTATTGGCA
>Ga0209000_1001032_pt1 | contig 19936 bp, 16 predicted proteins | sample RifGroD2_FD_183998 | JGI IMG/M metagenome (GOLD analysis project Ga0209000, IMG submission 183998) | Groundwater microbial communities from Rifle, Colorado, USA - Groundwater D2 (SPAdes) (version 2) | ecosystem: Environmental > Aquatic > Deep subsurface > Groundwater | place: Rifle, Colorado...
GGTAAACCTTTAATAATAGTGTTAATTGTAATACCATCATCATCAATTTGAATTTTATCAAGAAGATTTACTTGTTTCATTTGTGCAGGAGTACGACAAATACCATCCGCACACCAAATAATATTATCTTTATTTGCAGGATCTCCTTTATCACCTTTATCACCTTTTGGGCCTCCAGGAGTTCCTGGTATTCCTTGCGAACCAGTCTCCCCACGATCTCCTCTATCTCCTTTGTCGCCTTTCAATCCTTGTAGACCAATTTCTCCTTTATCTCCTTTGTCGCCTTTCAATCCTTGTAGACCAATTTCTCCTTTATCTCCTTTGTCGCCTTTCAATCCTTGTAGACCAATTTCTCCTCTATCTCCTTTGTCGCCTTTCAATCCTTTTGGTCCTGGGTTGCCGTCTTTACCAGATGGTCCCATAATATTTCCGAGTAACTCCCAATCTATTCCCGCTGATGTTTTTTGAGTATAATGTACTTCTAAATCTCCTGGTTTTTTATCAGAAAGACGTAATTCAGGTGTTAACCCATCATTTCCCTTTAACCAATCTGTTAAAAAAAATCCTTCAATATTGTTATTTGTAACTTTTGATTGTTCACTTCCCATTTCAAATGAATAGTTTATATATGTATAAAACAAAATAAAAATATCAATATTTATTAAAAAATTGATATTTTTATTCATATAAGAATATAATACATTTCTTTATTATAAAATGGAAGTATTATTAAAAAGGCTAAAGCAAGACATATCTATATATGGACCAATTGAAAAATTACTTGAAACCGATCTAGGATGGTATTATTTTGAAATATTATCTGCAATTCATACAAATACACAATTATGGACGGATGTTCCGATAACAATTAAAGAAAGCAAAGAATTACCATCAAAAGATACTGGTATTGATAGTGCATATAATAATATAGCGGTTCAATCAAAATATCGTCCGGAAAGTAAATATGTCTCGTGGGATGAAATTGGAAAATTTCTTTCATCATCAAAACTTGGTCCAGTACCATACACTAAATTAATATTGACTACTTTACCGAATACAAATATATCTCAAATACGATCAAAAGAATACGAACATATTCTTATCACAAATGAAATTATCCAAAATATAATTAAAAAATTAGATACTATATCACTTGAAAATACTGATCCAAAAATAGAATTACGAGATTATCAAAAGAAAGCATTGGAATGTATGTATCAAGATGGTGACGAAAATGGAGAAATTAAAATATCACTTCCGTGTGGTTCTGGCAAAAGTCAATTAATAATTGAATATATTAAAACACAAAAACCAACTTATGCAGCTATTTTTGTTCCAACATTATTATTATTAAATCAATTTAAACAAATATTAGATAAAAATAATATTTCAGATTATTGTTTAGTTGGAACGGGACATAATGAAGAAATCGATTATGATTCTAATTTATTTGTATGTGTTTATAATAGTGCACATTTATTAGATGACATTGAGTTTGATGTAATATTTATAGATGAAGCACATCATATTTATAGACCTGAAATATATACTGATAATGAGACCGTTTTTGATGATACTGAAGAAGAAAGTTTTAAAAATATTATAAATAATATTATAACTGAAAAACGAATATATTTAAGTGCAACTATTGATGATGCAGATTATGAATACAGTTTACGTGATGCAATTGATAATAAATATTTAACTGATTATGATATAACTATACCAGTATATGATAATGATGTGACAAATAAAAATATTTATGATTTAATATACAATCATCCAGAATATCGACATATTTTAGCTTATTGTAATACATGTGATAAAGCTAGAGAATTATCAAATTATTTAGATAAAAATAATATCACAAGTAGATTTTTTGATGGAACTACACCAATGAAAAAAAGAGAAGATTATATTAAAGATTTTGAAAATGGATCCATTCGAATTCTTGTAACTGTAAATGTACTTGGTGAAGGAATAAATATAAAAATAGCTGATACATGCATGTTTGTAGATAATAGGGAAAGTAAAATAAATGTAATACAATGTATTGGAAGAATTCTACGACTTCATCCAGAAAAATTATTATCGCATATTATAATACCTACTAAATGCGATGATGAAAAAATAATTAATAAATTTTTAAAAATATTAGCAACAGAAGATTTTCAAGTTGCAGATTTCATTAAAAATAATAAAAAAGGACGAATAAATATTATATGTAATGATAATAAAACTAATAATAAAACTAAAAATAGTTCACTTTTATATGAATCATTATATGATCGATTTGGAAATTGTCTAATAGGTAATTTTGACTATAAATGCGAATTAGTAAAAAAATGGAGCAAAATACATGGAAAATTACCGTCATCAACATCGTACGATCCACTTGAAAGACAATTCGGTCAATGGTGTTTTCGACAACGACGATATAAAAAAAATGGAAAATTATCTGATGAAAATATAAATAAATTGGAAACGCTCGATGGATGGTTTTGGGAGCAAGAAGATCCATTTGATGATCATTATGATGAATTAAAACAATGGATTGTAATTAATAAAAAATTACCATTTGAAAAATCAAAAGATCCGCAAGAGAAACAATTAGGAAATTGGTGTTCTCATAAACGAAATGATAAAAAAAATGGAAAATTATCTGATGAAAAAATAAAAAAAATAGAATTACTTGATGGATGGTTTTGGGAGCAAGAAGATCCATTTGACGATCATTATGATGAATTAAAACAATTTATTGAAACAAATAAAAAATTACCGTCAAACATGTCAAAAGATTTCGAAGAAAAACAATTAGGAAATTGGTGTTCTCATAAACGAAATGATAAAAAAAATGGAAAATTATCAGATGAAAGAATAAAACAACTAGAACAATTAACTGGTTGGTATTGGGAACAAGATCCATTCAGTAATCATTATAATGAATTGAAACAATTTATTGAAACAAATAAAAAATTACCATCAACCATGTCAAAATATCCAGAAGAAAAACAATTAGGAAATTGGTGTTCAACCCAACGTACAAATAAAAAGAAAGGAAAATTAAATGATGAAAATATAAAACAATTAGAAAAAATATATGGATGGTATTGGAATCAAGATGATTTATTTAATAATCACTATGAAGAATTAAAACAATTTATTGAAACAAATAAAAAATTACCATCACCGTATTCAAAAGATCCACCAGAAAAACAATTAGGAAATTGGTGTTCGCACACACGCGTAGATAAAAAAAAAGAACAATTATCAGATGAATATATAAAGAAATTAGAAAAATTGAATGGATGGTTTTGGGAGCAAGAAGATCCATTTGAAGATCATTATGATGAATTAAAACAATGGATTTTAATTAATAAAAAATTACCAAATCAAAAGTCAAAAGATCCACTAGAAAAACAATTTAGATCATGGTATTGGAACCAACGTACAAATAAAATGAAAGGAAAATTATCTGATGAAAGAATAAAACAATTAGAAAAATTAACTGAATTGTATTAGAAAAAAAATTATTTAAATAACTTATCATCTATATTTGCTTCATCATCATCAAATGCAACTTTTATTTCATCTTCGTCATCAACAAATAACGAACCATCAATTTTAATATCTTTTTTTTCATCATTTTCATCTAAAAATAATGAAACATTTCCAGTTTGAATTGGCTCATCGTCATCTACAAATAGATCTTCATTATTTTTATAATTGATAAAGGTTTTTTTTGTATATGTATGATTATGTTTATTTTTCTTATTTTCTGCAATCTTCTCATTATTTTTTCTAACATACTCATACATTTCTTCTAAGTGTTCTCTGTAATAAATTATTTCATTCCAGAACTCGTTTAATTTTGGTTTTGCGTATGCAAACCATTCTCTATCCCGATTTACTGTCACATTATGAGCTCTTTTAAGTTTCCAATAAATTACTTTATTAAATATGTATCTTAAATGTAAATCATTATCTATATGATCTTTTCTTCGTAAATTATCTTTAATATATGTTTCAATATTTGTTTGTACTTGTAATACCCATTCATCATATTCAGATGTACTCATATTAATTTCTGGCGGATAAATATATTTTGCTGTCCATAAATAATAATCTTGAGAATTTTTATCTCTATTCGCATAATTTTTTGTTTCTACAAGTTCTATGATTGCTCCTTTCTTAATACAATTTGGTACATAATCTAATATAATATTTTGTTCTTCAGTAATAACTGTATTTGGTTCTTTATCATTCATCCATTCTTCCCGATTTTCATATTCAGAAATTTCACACTGCCAAAAATCACATTTTTCTAAATCACAACACTCTAATTGCTGTTGAACTTGTAAAAAATAGTAGTGGGGACAAATCGTACCGTCTATTTTTCCACGTGTATTAAAATGACGTCTGAAAGGGACTTTGATTTCAATCATCCTACCAAAACGTGAACTGAATTCATATGTCATCGTATATTGATTACAAATTCCATCAGGAGACGCTCCTAAAAAACTTATTTCTTTATGTGGTATAAGGCCAAATTCAGTTGTGCGGGCATTAAAAACAACTTCATAAATCATTGATGCAATTTGTTCATATTTTTTTCCATGATGAACTGCTTCATTTTCTAAAAAAGGTTTTTCAGTACATTTTTCTAATAAATAATCATATTTTGTCTGATATGGACTCTCTCCAAGAGCGGTTCCAGTGTTGCTTGCTGTTATTTTATTTAATCGATCATCAAACCATTCTTTACTTTTTTGCTCATGTTGTGGTAAACTTTCTAAATAATCAAATTGTTCTTTAATTTTTTGATATTCTTCTGGAATAGAAATATTTGGTATTTGATTTTTATATGGTTGAAGTTCTCCACAATTTGACATTACTAATTGTGGAAAATAAGATAAATAATATTCTTTAATAATTCTGTTTGTTGTATCAATAATTGTTACAGTATCAGACAATGTTTTATTATCATATTTGTTTAATATTTGATTAATAAGAGGATATCTATCATCTAATGTAATCTCTTTTTCTCCAATATTTTTTTGCAGCTCTTTATGAATATATTTTTCATATTCATCCATTATAATTATTAGTATTATTTATAATCTTAAATCATAATATAAATAAATATCAATTTTTTATAAAATTTAATTTATTGAATTTTATAAAATATTTCGATAAATGAATGCAATGGTAATTTTTTATTAAATTTTATATATTCCGTTGTTATTTTTAAGATTTTTTATTGATACAATTTTTTGTTCATTGATATTATAAGTGACAAAATTATTTTTTGATAATATTCTATGATTTATAGCATTTGTCAATTGTTTTATAATTTCTGGTTTATTATTACAATCTTCTAAACTATTTATATATTCTTGTACTTTTTTAATTTTATGAATATCTGGTAATCTCCCCCATGGTTTTTTAAAATTAATATTATATTGCGTCTCATTAAAAATATTTTCTACTTTTTTAATAGGTTCAACTATTATTTTTGGTTCATTATTAATTATTTCTTTTTTTAAAATATTTATAATTTCTTCATCATTTGTATTTTTAATCATATTTTCTATTTTATCATTATGAAATTTTGTTCGTAATGCATCAATCTCATTATTAATTTCAGTATCCATTTATATTTACTTAATATTATTGATATTATTTACTAATAAATTAAAAATCAATTTTTATTATTTTTATTCGTCATATTCATCCGATTCATACGGATAAAAATCTCCATAATTAATATACTCAATCGATGGAAATTGTGGTTTTTCTTTAAAATGATTTTCACGACATTCTAAATATTTTAATGATGGAAATGCTGGCAATGATCTTAATTGATTACAATTTATTTGTAATTTTTCTAGTAATAACATATTAGATATTGATTCTAATACATTATATTGGCAATATAATTCTAATAATGATGGAAATGCTGGTAACGATGATAAATTATTATTATCACAAGATAAACAGAATAATGCTGGAAATGGTGGTATTTCTAGTAATTGATTATTATCAATGTATAATTTTTTTAATAATGGCATATTTGAAATAGATCTAATTCGATTATTTTTACAATTTATTTTTTCAATTACTGGAAATTCTGGCAATGCTACTAATTTATTTTCTTCACATTCTAATTGCAAAAGTAATGGATAAACTGGTAATTCAATCAAATCATTACAATGACAATCCAAATATGTCAATAATGGTAAATTTGATAGTGTAACTAATTTATTTTCACTACAATATAATTTTTCTAATAGTGGAAATTCATGAATTGTTGTTAATTGATTATAAGTACAATTTAGATATTTTAATGATGGTAAATTTGATAGTATTTTCAATTTATTACCATAACAATCCAAATAAGTTAATAATGGATATCCATGTAATTCTTGAATCCAATTATTATTACATTGTAATATTTGCAATAATGGTAAATCCGGCAATTCTTTAAAACTATTATAATCACAATATAATATTTGTAATAATTTACTATCCGGTATTGCATCGATGTGATTACAAGTACAAATTAATGTTGTTAATTGTGGTATTTTTGGTATTCCTATTAAATTATTAAACCGGCAATCCAAAAAAATTAATGTTGATTTATATTGTTTTATATAATCAAATGCATATTCTTCTGTATATTTGTTGATTATTAATCCAATTACAATACCATTTGGATCATATTCTAATGTATCAATAAAATTATTAAAAATATCATTATATATATTGTTATTTTTATAATATGATATTATTTCATTAATTTTTGTATAATCTGTTATTCGTATCAATCTTTGTTTATTTTGTTCAAGCATTTGATTTTAATATAAATAATAATCATAAATAATACTATAAATTTAAATTTCAATTTTTATTCATCCAATATTGTTTGTATTCCTGCAGGTCTTCTGCATGTTGGACATTTGTAACTATGTCTTGTTAACCATATTTTAATACAATCTTCGTGAAAACTATGATCACATGGTAATTTAACTAATGTATCATTTTCATCATAATCAATTTTACAAATCGGACAAATTTCTTCAGTATTTTCTAAAATTTTAATTTTTTCTAATTTATTAAATTCTTCTTCAGTTAGTACAAGTTTAACATCTTCTTGTGCATGATTATGATTATTTCCACGTTGTAAATTATATAAAACATGATCAATTAGATTAAAATCAATATCTCTATTTTGTAAATTATTATTTATTTCATGATGATTCATACGATGACTTCTTCCAACAATTTGTTGTACTGGTCGGATTGAAGTTACAGAATCTAATAATGGTATTTGCATCGTACTTGTTGTTGTATTATTTGGTTGAATAATATTTTGATTAAAAAGACGTGAATATCTATCATATAAATTTAATAATTTATACGCTTCTATCATATGATAATTTACAATAACTTGAGAATAATGTTCATGATTTTGTAATATATTTTTAACACATGCTATTATTTGCAGTTCAGTATAATTACCACTATCAATATAATAAGATCTTAGAGCTATAATATGATCAACAAAAATCGGATCGATTTGCATTTATATTATTATAACATAATATTTTCTTATGTTATAATAATATGAACAGTGAAAAATTAATTTTTTATTATAATAAAATTCATTCTATTGATAAAAAATCAATGTTTATATATGTTTGTTTATTGCTTTTTATAATTTATATCTTTAAACAAACAAATATTAAATTGAATACTATTATTGGAAGTATTATTGCAATATTAATTATTTTTTATATGATTGGAAAAAAAGATGATTTTAAACAAAAACAAGAATTGAGTATAGAAAAAAAATATAATGATTTAGCTGTGAAACCTTCACGAAAATATGAAGATATTATTGGCTTTTTATATGGAATTCGAGAATTTTATTTTTATAATCCGGTCGAATATTCTCGTTTAGTTCAAAATATAAATTCATTTATGATATTATATGAAAATATTCAAATTGGTGTAAAATATTGTAAACAAAATTATGATGTTGCAAATCAAAAAATGATTAACGCATTAAATCACTTACAATCAATTGTTATAAATATTGATAATAATCCAATATTATTAAAAAAATTACAGGAATCAACCAACATATTGAACCAAATCTTAACAAAATATTTATTAATAATTATTAAAACATGCAATGACGATATAGAAAAAAATGGCTATGACATAACAAAATCAAAAATTATATATGATGAACCCGCTGCACATAATGATTTAATTAAAAAAGTAAAAAATATAAATAATCAAATACCAAATTATACGCCTGTAAATTATCATGATTTATTTTAATAAATAAAATATTAGTTAAATATTTTATTTAAGTTTATTTTTAGGTAACTCATGATAATTATAAGTATTATAAATATTATAAACTTTATGATCATTGATTGCATTATCAATTATTTTTTTATTTTTATTTGTGAATGAAGTTGTTAAATAAATTATTAAAACACTGAATAATATTAAAAGTCCAATATAAAATAATCTATTATTTTTAGTAAATACTTCAATAAATCCATCAAATGATTTATATCTAAAAAATAATAAATCAGTTATTATTCCAAACATCTCATTTTTAAATCCAATAAGTATTTCTCCAATAGATAATTCATATAAATTTTTATATTCTATTTTTTCTTTATTCATTTGCTTTAATTTTTCTTCATCTTTTTTTTTCTGTTCTTCTTCTCGTTGTTTTTCTTTTTTATTATATTCTTCATTAAATTTTTTAATATCAAATTCTCCGGTTGGCGTTAATACTTTTTTAATATCCATACAAATTTGATTAGTTATTATTATAAAAGAAATAAAAATTGATTTTTAAATATCGTGAAAAATACTTAAAATAAAAAAGCATATTATAATATATACGATAGAATGATATATCCTAAATGCCCAACATGTGGAACACTTTTATGTGATAAACAATTAAAAATAGAAGAGGAATTGAGAAAAATTAATAATAATTCAAAATTAACAATAGAACAAAAAGATAAAGAAAAAAGAAAATTAATTAAATCATTTGGTCTTAAATATTGCTGCAATATGAGATTAATGTCTTATATGGATATTCCTAAAATTGTTCAATAAATTATTGCAGCATTTTTTTATAATCAATACTAATATGATAATTATATTATATAATAATTATCATTTATTTCTTACTAAAAATAGTATCGCGTTGTAATACAGTATGATTATTAATTGGATGTGTTCGTTGTATTTGTGTATATTGTTGTTTATTTGACAATAAAATTGCATCATCAATAAAATTATTCATTTTTTCTGGTGTATTTATTATTGCATAATAATCAATCATTTTAATAAATGTATTATAATTATTTATTTTATTAATTGATTTAATTATTTCTATAAATTCTTTCATATTTTCATCTTTCAAAATAAAATTATTATTAATTATATCTGGTATAATTCGATAAAAATATTTAATTGCATATAAATTATATAAAAATAATTGGTTAGATATTTTGGCTTCAGCAAATGCTCTTTGTAATCGATTTGGCAATAATGAATTCATTAATTCTGGATCATTTTTATTCATCCAATAAACTTGTCTTGCAAAAAATTCTGTTAAAAAAGATGATTTAACGGACATGTCGTCCCAACTATATTCTGATAAAAATAATTTAATTACGAATTCACCTAAATTACCAGATGTTTTTCTATTACGATTATAACTACTTCTATAAAATGATTCTACTATTTTATTAATTAATTTTTTTAATTCTGGATATTTCTCAATTATTTGATATAAAATACATAATAAATAAATATATTCATATATTGCTTTTTCTAAAAATGTATCATCATCTTTTGCAAATAATGATGATATTTTATTTAAAATTGGAATAATTACATCTAATATCATTTCTGGACAAAAAATATCATTACAATTCATTATATTATTATGAATTGCAGCAACAAATGTTTTTATATGTTCAGCATGTTGATCAAATATATTATTTGGAATTTTAATAGGTATCCAATAATTATATGGTTGTCCTTCTTTTGTTATAAATTTTAATTTCATTAAATCTACCATATTTTTAACACCAGACATTTTTATTTGTTTTTGATAATAATCATATGATATTGTATCAAATATAATTGTTGATTTAATTTTATTTTTATGGTCAATAATAATATCAATTGGATATCCAATTAATTCATTTTTGACAATATTATCGTCATAATCAATTTGTGAATCATACTCACTTATATCGTCTTGTTGTTCAACAATTTCATTACAATTATTTTGTGACATATCAATACTATTTGATTTATATAATTAAAGCCTTAAGTTATTTTCCACAAATAAACTAATTTTATAAAAAATTGCAATCGCATTCGTAAACTCATTTATTGAAATATTTTATAAAATTAAAACAAGTTTAATTTTATAAAAAATTGCAATCGCATTCGTAAACTCATTTATTGAAATATTTTATAAAATTAAAACAAGTTTAATTTTATAAAAAATTGATAATTATTTTCATTATTACTTAAAGATATCATAATAATTAAAATATTATTAATACATATAATGAAATTTAAAGAAATTAATTATATTCCATTAAAAGACGGAATTAGTAAATTAAAATTTAAATTAAGTGGTGATGAAGTTAATGAAGTCATTGTAAATACAATTCGACGTGTATTATTAGAACATATCCCAATTTATGCATTTGATCGAGAAACGATGAAATTACATAGTACATCTGTATATAATGATGATAATTTAAAGTTAAATATTAGTAATTTTCCGATTTTTAATATACCAAATCAAAGAGAAACAATAAAATTTTCTGATTTGATTAAAAATAATAATAAAATAGAAGAAAATACTGAAAAAAATATAAATAAAATGAATGTACATTGTGATGTTAAATATATAGAAAATGATACCAAATATAAAAAAAATATTATTGATGATTTATTATGTGTCACAACTGATTTATGTACTTTTTATTGTGATCAAACAGAGGTTCCTTCGAATAAAATTTATCCAAATCCATTATTAATCACAAAATTAAAATTAAATGAAGAAATAAAGTTCGATATTCAATCAATACTTGGAATTGGAAAAATAGATACAATTTTTTCATCTGTTAATACATGTACATATGAAGAAAAAACACAAAATGACTATGATATATTAATTGATTCAAACGGACAATTAGATTCATATGAATTATTATCCCGAGCATGTATGGTCATAAATAATAAATTAGAACATCTGAAAGATAAATTATTAAATTCAACATTCGAATCAAAACATCAAGCAATAATAGAACTTGAAAATGAAGATCACACTCTTGGAAATATTTTTGCACGAGCATTACAAGATCATCAAAATATTGAATATGCAGGATATAAAATGGATCATTTATTAATTGATAATATCACAATTCGAATTATGATTGATAATAAAAAAACAATTTATGATGTTATTCGGGAAGCATTGGATGAAAAAATAAAAATATATAATGATATTATTAAATCACTTCCTAAAAAATATCAGTAATTAAATTTAATTTTTTTATAAAGAAATTAAATTTATTAATATTTACGATTACGACGACGTCCACCTTCTTGGTATGATTGTTGATAATCTATTGGATATTGTGTATCTTGTTGTGATTGTTCGTATTCCGGTTGATCGTATTCGGGTTGATCGTATTCGGGTTGATCGTATTCGGGTTGAACATATTGTGGTTGTTCATATTGTGGTTGATATTGTGTGGGTTGTTGACGTTGATATTGTTGAGGTTGTTGACGTTGATATTGTGTGGGTTGTTGACGTTGATATTGTGTGGGTTGTTGACGTTGATATTGTTGTGGTTGTTGTGTTGGGTTCATTTTTGCTTGGTATTGTTCTGATATTGCACTTTTGGTTTGTTGCCAAGCTTGTTGGGCTGCTTGTTGTGCGATTGGTTTTCCAATATCATACGCTTTTCTCGCAATTGGTTTTCCAATTTCATATGCTTTTTTCGCGGCTTGTATAGCGGATTGTCTTAATTTAGCTTGCATCTCTGGAGATAACTGAAATTTTCCACCAGATTGGTCATATTGATCATATTGACCAGTATATTGATCTTCTGGAGGATATTGAGGTTGTTCTTGTACATATTGATCTTCTGGAGCATATTGTGTTTGATCCATCATTTGATTAAATTGAGGCTGACGACGTTGTGCAAATTGTTGTACACGTTGTTTTGCTTCTTCGACAAATTCTCGTGCACGAGGAGCATATTTTTGGATTATTGGAGCGACATATTGCGTTGCTTCTCGCATATATTCTTGTGGTTGGCTTGTGATTTCTTGTTCTTGTGGAGTTTTTTTAGAGAATTTTCCTTTAATATCATCCCATAATCCACTTCCATATTGATCATTTTCCATATATTGTCTAGAACCATGTTTAGATTTGTAATCTATAGCATATTTTTTTTGTCTTTGTGACATATTTATATATATAATGATGAGTTTATTTTTTTAATAATTAAAGTATTTTATACTATTTTAATTATTTTATAAATCAATATTTTTACTTAACTTTTTTTTCAATAAATAGTCTACTTTGTAAAATAGCTATCATCTTTAATTTCAGTTTAGTACATTCAATACATTCATTTGTGCAATCACGAATCATTTTATATGTAATTTCTTCCAGAGTATCTTTCGTCATAATATCTGTTATATTACAAATTTCATCAATTTTTATTTTTAAATTCATTCTCGCTTTCAATAGTTTAACAAAATCTGCAACACCATAAATATTTTTAAGTAAATTATAAATATCATTTATTCGTAAATTTTTCTTAGCAAATATAATTCCACGAATTTTATATAATGCGGTCTTGTATTCTCCTGGAAGAATATTATAAATATCAATACTTTGTTTAATTCCATTAGCATCAACAAATAAATCTATTTTATTCCCATCTATGTCATATAATTTGCGATATAACATATTTAATTCACTCGTCATTACCTTAAATGTTGCATCTATTACACCAATTGTATCGTATGGAAGTTCTTCAAAATTTGGATTATATATTTTTGCATTTTCTTCATAATATTTCAAATGTTCTTTTAACATATTTTTCTGATATAATTCTATAAAACTTCTATAAATATTATTATTATTCGGTGTTAATTCAAATAACATCTTATAACTATTTGTTTGCAGTTTTAATATCTTGTTTTTTCCAGTTTCTGGATCATACACTTTGACAATTAATCCTTCCATTTTTAATGGAGTCTTAATTCCATTTTGACTATCTTGTTTATTTGTTTCATCTAGTAATGAAAAATCAGCATATATTTTTGGAACGCGAATATCAATATTAATATATTTTTTGTAATCATCAATTGGTAATTCAATATGGGTATTTCTATCACGAATCATAACAAGAATAATTTCTTGAAAATTTTCTCCAAATATGTCGGAATAATCAACAATATTTTGATTTTCATGATGTACTAATACAAAATAATAACAATAATCTTTATTTAATTTTTCATAGAATTCCTCTATTTTCATATTGTATTTTTGATATATAATTTCTTCAAATAATTGCTTATGTGATTTATTACTTTTCCAAATTGAATAATTTGCATCTATACATCTTCTTGTAGAAATATACCATTGGTCTTGATAATTATAAACAGCAATAAATGTTCCTTCTAAACATTCTTGAATAATAATTTTCTTTTCATCATATTGATCAAGTGATGCAAGTATTTGTTTTGCATCATCATTATAAATAATATCATCATATGTATAACATACTACATCAAGAGTATTTTTATCAATAACAATACTACGGCATTCCCTTTCTAATGGTGTCAGTTGTTTATTGTCAATAATGTGTTTCTCAGTAATCATTGCTAACGGATAATCCGCATGATCTTTAACATTTATTAGTTTTGATCTAGATAATAGAGCTTTTTTAAGGCCATCAATATCTTGGATATTATCTGTATCTATTACAGATTTTAATTCGAACTTAATTGGGGGTGTCATATATATATTGTATTGTATACCTTGTCTTTATATCGTTAATATTTAAAAAATCAATTTTTTATAAATATTAAAAACACATTGTGAATAAATGTAAAAAAAAATTATACTTATATTATATACAATTCGATTAGTTAGATGTATATTAATAAAATAGAAGAATTAATTGGAAAAATATTAGATGATTTCTTTTTTAAAGAAATTGAAGGTAATAAACTAATTGATAAATTAATCGACGAACAAAATTATTATAAATATAATGTAGAATTACAAGAATTTATACAAAACTTTATTAAAAAAATATCATATAAATCAATCAATGATATCATAAATGATGCAAATATAAAAATAATTCAAAATATTGTCATGAGATATTTATTATATTATATTTTTTTATATATTGGATTTCCAAAAAAAGATAAGGAAAAATATGTCAATAATTTGTTAGATTTTAATAAAAATCAGCAAATAACAAATAAAATAAAAAATTTTTACACAAGTGAAAATAATTATAATGTTATTAATTACTATGATTTAATTAAAAATATTTATACATTAGTAAACATTGACGAAATTGAATATATTAATGATTTAACTACAAAATATCCTGGAAAATATGATGATGCAATTAATTTTTTAAATGATGTTGGGTATGAATATGTCATTACTCATTTTAAAGGAAAAAAAAATATAAATATACATAATATTATAAAATCAATTATTATTGTGAAATTATATGTACCAGAAGATAAAATCGAAATATTTAATATTTTATCGAATGAAGAACAAAATAAAGTCAAATTTAAATATATTGATATCATTCTTCCAATACAAGAACAAATTGATATATCAATGATTGAAGATTTATTATCAATAAATTTAAAAATTGAAGGTTATGCAAAAGAAATATATGATATGTTATTATTAAAACAAGAAAATTTATCATCCGAATCAAAACAAATTAATGAAAAAATTCAAGAATTATTCAATAAAAAATTAGTTATTCCAATAACAGATGAATTTATGAGATATTATAAAGATCTTGATAAAGAAAATATAGATACTGAATATAAAAAAGATGATACTAAAATAAAATCTGTTATCAGTAAAATAAATAAAGCATCTGAATTTTATTCTTCAAAATCTCAACATTCATCAAATTTAACAAAAGATATCGATAAAATATTTTACCAGCCTCTTATTTATAAAAAAGCAATACTCTACAATGAAATTGAAGAATTGCAAATTCTCAATAAAATAGAACTTTTATCACATAAATCAAAAGAAGTTCTTGAATATTATGAAGAATTAAAACATTATCGATTATATCAATATATTAATTTTAAAAATATTCAAAATAATGGATTATCTTTCTTGTCAAAAAAAACAATTGATGCAATTAGATATATTAATATCGAAAATATTAATTATCATCGTGTTGAAGGTATCAAAAATAATATTCAGACTCGTATCATTTGCGGTGATACTCGTGCAAATATTATTGGTCTATTAATACCATCAATTCATAAACCAATCGAATGTACACATTTAACTGATTTAGTTCCAATTACAAAATATGATCAAAATGGATATTCTGGTATACTAAATTATATTCAAAAATCAATTTTTGATAAAAATGCTGAACAAAAAAAAATAATTACTTATTCAAATTCTCCAGAGGTATTGTATTGGATATTCAATCTTAAAAATGATATTATTAAACTTAATAATTACTATTCTGCTGATAAAAATGATATTGATTATAATTGTAAATTATTATTAATGAAATTATATAATGATATTGTATCAATGGTATTTGATAAAATTATGAATAAATTAATACAATACGATAATCTGTCCATTGCAAATGGACTATCAATTACAAATTATTATCAAAATAAATTATTACAATTATCTCCTGAATTATACAATAAAATTAAAAAAGTAATTTATTTCGATAAAGCAACAATTTTTATACCAGAATATGATAAAAATGATGATAAAATTGCAGGAATTAATGGGACAATTATTAAATTACCAATTCTTGAACAAGAAAAAGAAAAAGAAAAAATAATCAAATATAAATCAGATTCAAATGAAATAATTAAAAATTATCAATTTGATGGATTAGAAGACGCTATTTGTCAACATTTTGTTGTATGGAATAAAATATCTTCAATACGTGCAAGAAATCCAAATAAATTTCAACAATTATTCTCTGAATTTTTTAATGATTATGTTGTATTAAATGAAGAAATGGAGTATACATGTAAAAGTTGTGGTCAATTAATTAATATTCGTAAATTAAACGTGGAATATCAAGCTGAATATGATATTATAAATATAAATATTGATGTATTATTAGAAAATTTACAAGAATATGAAAAATATAGTAAATCAATTAAAAGTATGGATAAACTTATTGAACGAATTGCTGGAACAATGAATTTAGTTTATTATATTGGAAATACACAAGAAGTCATTATGCGACGCCAAACAATTATTAAAGAAATTATTGATCTAATTACATTACAAAATAAAACTTGGAAATCAGGAAAACAAAATACTCAAGAACGTAACCAATCTTCTGGACAATTATATGGTATTTCTCCATCATTGACACAATTATATATGTTTGATTTTGATAATGAATTATTTGCATTTTCAAGTAAAGATGTTGATAAATATAAGAGACGTAAATATAATAATATTATTTGTCACATTATGTTTTCATTTATTAGAGAAATGAATATTCCGCAATTATATCAATTGAATTATGACAAAGTATGTAATTATACATTTTTTGATAAATATATTATAAAAATATTCGATGGATTATTTATTCGTATCAATAATGGTAATGATATTGTTGAAATTACTAAATATATGCCATTGTGTTATTTAATTTTTAATATGAGTTGTTTAGTGATCAAATATGATATTTATAACTTTCAAGATATTACTACTTTACGTAAATTCGATCCATTAATGTTCAAAATAATTATTAACACATTTGTTGATTTAGTTGATAGTATATTAGAACAATCTACAATAGAAAAAAAATATTTATATGAACTTGTAAGTAAAAAATTCTTTTCAAAATTAATGAGTGTATTTAATAATACTGAAATTTTAGACCAAATACAAATAAAAGAAACTCAAAAGAAACAACATGATAAATCATCACAAATAGCTAATATAACTTCAAAAATACCAGTAATACCAATCAATGGTTTATTGGATTTTATCACATTAAATAAAATGCCAAAACATATTTTTGGAGAAAGCGTTTATTTTATTAAAAATACAATCGAACAAATATCAGATCCTTCACAAATTTTAAGTAAAGAAACTTATAACAAATTATTAGAAAATATACGACAAAAATATGATGATAAATTATCACAAATTTATAATACTGATGGAACTATTCGACCAAAACATTCAATTGTGGAAGAAACTAATAAAAATATATCATCTGAAAAAGCAAATACAATGATTAATAATATTTTGATTAAAAAAGAGAAAAAACGACTTGAAGATATTAAGCAACAAATTAATATTAATGATTATATTGAAAATAAAGAATCTATTAAAAATAAAATTTTAAAAAAAATAACATCAGAATATGAAAAAAATAATAGTGATATTAATACTGTTATCGATAATTTTGATGAATTTATAGAACAAATTATTGGGTATGATGTTAATATTAATAATAGTAATTTATATATTAAATATGACACATATATTATAGATCATTCATATATTGGGATTAAATTAAAAGAACCATTTATTATAAAAAATAAAAATAATCAAATTAATTACAAAATAAATGATCCATTTTTTAAAGTTGATGTAATATTTTATACAGATAAAGCAGCCAATATTAGTGTATTTTATAATGCTTACACATATAATCTTCTTGGTTATAAAGAATCTAATAAAGAGTATGTTGCAGTTTCTAGCACAAATAATTATATTAAACTAAATTTATCAATACATAATAAATTAAAATATTTAGGTTATACAACAAAATATATTGATATTGAAGACGAATATAATCAATTAAGTATGTTTGATAAAAATGAAAAAAATATTAAAAAACAATTGGTTACAAAAATTATAAGAAATAGAATCAACCAAATAAAAAAAATAATTGAAGAAATAATTACAATATTAAATCAAATCAAAAATAATTATAATAATAATGATATTTCTCCTGTTGCAAAAAAATATATCAACAAATTCGAACAATTTTTATTGCAAAATGAACAGTCAAAAATATTTAATTATGCAAATTTAGTAAAAGATTCGGTATTTGTTAATCAAATTGATAATATTAATATCGAATTACATCAAAAACATTTCTTAATAGATGATTTAATAAAATTAAATAATTCTGATAATTTGTTACTTTCTTTTATTATAAATGAATTTAAACAATTAATAACAATTAATAATTCAAATAAAGTTGTCCAAATTAATGTTATTAATCTAATAATCGATATTATCCAATATTTATATAAATTATATTTTACTGAAATTTTACGAACAGAAAATAAACGTTTCCAATATCTTATTACAGCTGAAAGTGGAACTGTCGGAATAGATGAACAATCTGTTGGTATTTATAACGAACTCAAAGAAGAGTTAACTGAAGAACAACAACAACATATAAATGAACAATCCGAAGATGACAAATATAGCGAAGAAGCTCTTGATGTCACTACTGAAAATGATAATCCCGATTTCGTCGATGAAGATATCGAATACAATGCAGATTGGATGTAATTATAATTTGTGACTAGAAAGTCACTTAGATTACTAAGTTACCAGTTTACTACTACGCTACCAGGACGTATGTAGTTCTCATAATACTGTCTTTCAGTATAAAAGCGATCCCTAGACCGTAATAAAATTTCTCGATTCAAAACTGTTTTGGTCTTTCCATAAACTTTGTATGAAATACTAAACTGTTGTGTGGCTACTGTATATTCGATTGTTAACGCTGGATCAATAATGCAACCTTCCAGAAATTTTGTGGTATCTAACACAATCCCACCATTTCCGAATACAATTTTTTCCATTTTTCCATGTGTGTGCTGTAGTTGCTTGTATTGCAATTGTATACTATGCAATATTCGCATGTAATGATTGTACACAAAATGAAAAGCATTGTTGCATTTTTCTGTTTCAGTCATAACAGCCGAACTCATTGTAGTAAAACTTGCTAATAGCAGTTTATTTAATGTTTGGTATAAATGGATTTTTCTTACAATTAAAATTTCAATTTTTTTGATAAATCACATTTTTATAAAAAAATGAAATTATTATATAAAATATACTAATTCAATATATTTCTTTAAAAAATGGAAGAAGTATTATTAAAAAGACTTAAAAGAGATATATAGATATATGGACCAATTGAAGAATTACTTAAAACTGATGTTGGATGGTATTATTTTGAAATATTATCCGCAATTCACACAAATACACAATTATGGACGGATGTTCCAATAATAATTGAAGAAATTGACGGATGGTCATGGAGTAAATAATATTTATTTATGAAATTATAAACATATAAAGAGTAATAATATAAAGAGTAATAATATATTACATTATATAAATGAACAAATGTAATGAATTCGATAGTAAACAAGATAATCAATCAACTAAACAAATTTTTGGAATAAAAGAAACTTTTGATATTCCTTACTATGGAGAACATTGGATGCAACCAGTGTTTACAATCACATTAAGTGCAGATCCAACTCACACGAGTAAATGTGAATGGAAGTATCAAACTATTTGTAAATAATATTTATT
>Ga0209000_1001036_pt1 | contig 19860 bp, 19 predicted proteins | sample RifGroD2_FD_183998 | JGI IMG/M metagenome (GOLD analysis project Ga0209000, IMG submission 183998) | Groundwater microbial communities from Rifle, Colorado, USA - Groundwater D2 (SPAdes) (version 2) | ecosystem: Environmental > Aquatic > Deep subsurface > Groundwater | place: Rifle, Colorado...
GTGTGTATATATATTCGATGACTTTTGTCCCTATCTTTATTAAGACGAGAGATTTTTAATTTTATAATATTTTTGGTCTTTAAATTTGAAATCGGCGGTTTTATAAAATTATTTTTAACAAATTTTTTATAAAAATTAATAAAAAAATTAATAAAAAAATTACTAAAATTATTTTTAACAAATTTTTTATAAAAATTAATAAAAAAATTAATAAAAAAATTAATAAAAAAATTACTAAAATTATTTTTATAAAATTATTTTTAACAAATTTTTATTAAAATTAATAAAATTATTATAAAAAAAATTACTAAAATTATTATAAAAAAAATTACTAAAATTATTATAAAAAAAATTACTAAAATTATTATAAAAAAAATTACTAAAAAAATAAAATTACTAAAAATTATTTTTAACAATATTCTTAATAAAATTACTAAAAATTTTTTAATAAAATTACTAAAATTATTAAAAAAAATGAAATTACTAAAATAAAAGTTAATAATATTATTTTTTATTAACTTTCTTTATGTAGGTTTTTTCCTTATGTATGATTAATTTTCTTTAAGTGAGTTTTTTCCTTAAGTAGGATTAAAATGTATAGAATTAAAAAAAAAATGTATAGAATTAAAAAAAAATATAATGCAAGAAAAATTTATTATACAAAATCGATTGATAATTATACTCGTCCACGTTGTAATTAAATTATTTTATTTTTTAAATAATATTATTAAATATTATTTAAAATTATTCTTCATAATCATCTTGTTTTTTATCTTGTCTGAATTGTTTTAATTTTTCTTTATCAAGTGTTACGGCTCTAGTAAAAGTTTTAGTATTTGTAATTTCAAAATTAAATGATGTTTCAAAAAAGACGCGTTTAGGTGTTTCTAATAAATTAAATTCTATTAAATCTCCATTATATAATTTTTCATATAATTCAAATATTGAGATATTCATTTTATTGGCTTGAAAATCTATTAAATCGTTGGGAATTCCTTTCATTCTAAAATGATAATCATAATAAATTTTATTGTCTCTTGTCATTTCAATTTTGTCGATGTACATTTTTTTAGATAATAATAATGATTCAACAGATTTAAGAGATTTTTCAGATTTAAATTTTTTATCATCAAAATCACAATGAAATTGTCCCATTCCTTTTCCTATCAGATCTCTATTATATTTTTGTTTAAATTCTTTACTTAACAAATCAATTTTATTATTATCAATATGAATGCTATCAGTGTCTTGATAAAAAATATCAATATTTAAATTTTCGGCTAGTGTCATGACTTCATTCATAATTCTTTTACTAGTGCTTAAAATTTCACAACCAATATGACAAGCATTAAAATGTTTATTTATTGGTTTATGCATCTTAACAATGGTTTTATTTTTTCCTAATTGTTCATAAAGTACTGTATTTTTATAATTATTATCGAAAAAATTATTTATTTTATCTGAATTAATAATTATTGTTTCTTCATCGATAGGTTTAAGACATGTTTTTCCGTAACATGAGTTCATAATTTGTTTATAAACTTCTTGAATAGGATTTTTTTTATTTTTCATTTCAACTCTTTTATTATAAAGATATTCTATTACTTTATTAATTTTATCATTATGTCCTTCATTAAAATAATAACCTCTTTTTATTTCATATTCAATATTTTGATATGTAATTGCGTCTTCTAATTCGGTTTTATCTAAATAATAAGTACCTGTTTCATTCGAAAACATTCTTACGCCTTCATCATTCACAAAAGATAATAAAGGAAAATGTAATTTTTTATTTATTTTAGTAACGTTTACTTCAACAAAATAAGAGTCCATATTCATTATTTCTTCTTCTGACATATCATCGGGGATTACTTTAGGTGTTCCTTTTAAAAAACCGGTCATTCTTTTCATGGCTGATGGATAAAGAGAGCAAGCGTCAAAATCATTAAGATCCATTTTTACATTTTGCTTTTCATTATCTTTTGTCATACATCTTCCGCCTATTATAAAATTTTGTATAAATAATTGCGGTATTCCTGATAAATAATAACAATTTTTAAAACAATCTTCTTTAAGAAGATAATCATATGATATACTAGCAAGAGTACAATATTGATTTATGTCTAATTCTGTGATTTCTTTTATCCATGTTCTAAAAATTTCATAGCCTTTACGTAATACGTTTACGTCTTGAATACAATAAATTTTAGTGTATTCTAAATGATCAAATTCATCATTATTTATTCTTAAATTCCATTTATCAATATTATTATTAAAATTAATTATTTCTTTTTCTTTTCCTTCTTTTATTAAGATCTCGTTAGCTTCTTGTATTTTAATAGATTTTTTATTTAAATTTTCGCCTGTATATAAAGCATAGGGTAAAATTTCTTTGTCACAATTTCCTAAATTAAACATTTCGTTAAATTCTCTTAAAGGTTTAGGGATCAAAGCATAAGAATCATGAAATGTTAATTTTTTACCTTTATAATAACCAGTAACATTAATAATTTTGGAGTTTGATTTTCTTATAATATTTGTAACTGCTGAAAGATTTTCTATTATAAAACACATATCATAACCAAGATTATGAGCAATACATAATGAATTATTAGGGAGTGAATCAAGAAAATCATAGGCGCAATATTTACCAAATTTATGACATATATTATTCTGTTTATCAGTATAACAAATTAAATAAGGTTCATGTTTTGCTTGTAATGTGTCAGTTTCGAAATCAAAAAATATGATATTTGAATAATCGTTTTCTTTCGATTTATAAATAATTTCTTTAGTATTTAAAGTTTCATTATAATATAAGTCTTTAATATTTGAAACATTATTATTTATTTCTGATAGGTGAACGGTTGAAAGAAGTTCATTATTTAATGTAATAGGTTCTAATAATTGGTCTTTATTTTCAAGTAATAATTTAATTAACTCAAATGAATCAATAAATCTTTTATCAGTTTTATGATAATGTCCATCTTCTTCTTGACTATATATTTTATTCCATTCATTTATATCTTTAATGTTATCGTAATGATTGATCGAATAGCTTGTGACATTGGTTTTTTCATTTATAAAATAATGTCCATCTAATAAACCCACTTTAATTACACGTTCGCAACCAGGGTTATAAATAGTTTTGACCGTTTTATTTTTTGTTTCATTATTTATTTTTGTTGTTAGTTCAACACTAAATTTATTTTCTAATTTTTCAATGTAATTTTTAAATTTAACGATTGGTATATTTTCACCTATACAAACTAATTTTAAATCTTGTAGCTCTTGAATAGATAACTGACCGGATTGTTTTAATGCATATATTAAGCAGGTGTCTTGGTAATTATTAGGGTCAATATTTTTAAAAATTTGATATCTAGAAAGATCTAAATTTAATTTATGAAGATATTTAAAAAAATTACCGTTTCTTTTTTTATCTGATTTTAATATATATTTTACTTGTACTGTATTATTTATATGACCTGTTAATTTTAAATATATTTGACCATCTGAAGTTTCTTCTTCTTCAATATGAGCGGTTTTACCATAAAAAACTTGTATAGGGTCAATTTTTTTTAATAGTCTTCTTTTATTTTCATTTGTTAAAACGTAATATTGACCGTCAAATATTAAAACAGGGTAAAAATCTTTAGTTTCGTGTAATTCATCTAAAATATCAAAAATAGATATATTTTTATCGATGTTTAATTTTAATGTTTTATTAGGTTGAGAGATTTTGTTTTTTAATAGTCTTAATTTTTTAATTTTTTTTTCATTTTTATCAGATGTAAATAAAGAGGTATTATCAATTTCATTTTTAATTTCTTTAAGTTTAGAATCATCAAAATTATTAGTTATTTCATTTTTAAAATTATTTATTTTATTTTTCAATAAGGCTATTTTATTATTTCTTTGTTTCATTACTGTGTCAAGTTTTTTCTTTAATTGTTTTTCAGAGTGCTTATTAATATTATAATTTTTAGGAAGACGTCCAATCGTCTTATTTTTTGTTAATTCGGCTTTTAGGAGTGTTTTTGATTTTTTGGCCATCTCTATATCTTTAGTATATATATTAATATAACATATTATTTTTTGTTTATATTGTTTAAAACAATATAAACAATTTTTTAAATCTAGATGTTTTTTTTATTTTTTTAAAATACTATATGTTTTTTTTTATTTTTAAAATTCTATATGTTTTTTTTATTTTTAAAACATTCTACCCATATCTATTAATTGTTCTTGTAATTCTTCCATTTTTATTTTTATCATATTAGTTCGATGTATTTCACCTTTTAAATGAGATGTTTTACATGAATAAGTATAATTAGCCCCACATTCACATGTAATTTTTTTTTTATAACATTCAGGATGTTCAGAACGATATTTTTTCATGTAATTATTCATATATTCTTTTCTGGTAATTTTAGTTTCCATTTCTATATATAATTAGTTTATATTTTATTTGTAATATAAATTAATTCTTTAAATTGTTTAATAATTTGTGATAATCATATGTTTTATTTTTTTATTTGTTTTATTAAGATTATTACAATATGTTACGTCATATTTTTCTTTTATGTAATCTTTATATAGAAGATTCATAAATGGTGTGTCGTTTAAAATTAGTAAACATTTATTTTTAGTCGTCTTAAATATTTCGGAAAGATCAATTTGAGCCTGTTGTCCAAACTTTCCGACATAATCTCTTACACAATCATCGAAAGGCGGATCTAAAAAAACAAAATTATGTTTATCATTATATTCATTAAAAATATCTTTATAATCGTCATCTAAAATTGTGGTTGTTTTAAATAATTCTTCATAATCTTTTTTTAGTATATCTTTATATGAAGAATTACGTTCGCCATTTATATATTTTGTGTCTAATCGGCTTACGTTATTATTTTGTTTATCGTATGTCATCATTCCTCTAAAACAATTTTTATTAACATAAAGATAATTTTGAGCGATTTCTAGAGTATTATTTGAAGTATTTAAAGTGTCAAGATTTTTTTTAAAACTTTCCTTATCATATTTTTGTTGTTCACAATAATTAAAAATATGAGTTGATTTACCTTCTTTAATATTTTTATAAAAATTTATTAAATTTCTATCAATATCATTAATAATAGAATTAGGTTTATTTAAATAAAAAAATAAGGCGCCACCTCCAACGAACGGTTCAATATAAGTTTTAAAATCATTAGGTATATATTTTTTAAAATATTTTATTTCGTTTCTTTTTCCTCCTTGCCATTTCAATAAAGGTTTTAAATGTATTTCCATATATATATATAAACTATTTTATATTTCTATAACGTTATTTTCTTCAATTTTAGTTATATTGGCATATTTAACTCTCAAATAAAAAAATTTATATCTTACGGTTGCCGCTTGATATTCAGACCATAACTTTTTAGATTCTGTATCATCAAATGATATTTTTCTATGATTTTCTAACATTCCTTTATAGTCATCGATCGTTTTATCTTTATTATGCCATTTTTTATGTAAAATATTTAAATTTTGTTTCGTGTCTGTAGACATTTTAATTTTATTTTTTTTTACATAATTATAAATTTTTGAAAATTCTTTTTTTCCGTCACTCATTGTATTATTTTTTTCTTTAACCTTTTTCATGTATTCTTTTTTTTGTAAAGCTATAGAATCTCTATTATTATCATAGTATTTTTTACAAGCTTGTTTATGTTTTTCTTTTTTATCGATTTCTTTTTTGTCAATTTCATCCTGTTTGTCCATTAATCTATATAATATATATAGAAAAATAATATATAAAAAATATTTAAAATGTTTGAAAAATAAAAATATTTTTTATATATATATATATATAAAATGTCAGTCAATAAAACAAAGCACTTGAAATTTCAAAACGTCGATCATAGCGATGTAGTTATTTCATATCCAGACGGTGTAATTTTTAGTGGAGAGGTGGAAATACAAGGCGATCTTCATGTGACAGGAAATACAACAAGTTTATCAAGTATTGTGGAATCAGAAGATATTAATATCGTCTTAAATAAGATCACAACCCCATCAGATACGACCGCAAATGGTGGTGGTATATCTCTGTTAGGAAGCACAAATAAAACTTTTACCTGGAATGATTCGACGGATTGTTGGACATCTAATCAAGATTTTGATCTAGTAGCAACTAAAGCTTATAAAATTAATAATGATCTTATCATGAATGCTACAACTATAGGTTCAAATGTTGTAACTTCATCTTTAACATCAGTTGGTACCTTAAATGGTCTATCAACAGCAACAGGAGCCGTAAATATTACAACTACTGGTTTACTAGCACTTGAATCAACAAATAACGCGGCTACAGCTATATGGCTTCATGCAGATGGTGGAATTGCGGAAAGTATCGAAATCTATGCAGATCAAGGCACTAATGTTGCATCTATAAATTTAGTTTCTGACGCCGGTGGTATTACACTAACAGCATCAAAACCGGTGGCTATCACAAATAATGCAACAATTGGTGGTAGTCTTTCATTAACTGGTGCTCTTATTACGATCCCTGATACTGTCACAAATGCCGCGGCAGTCATCTCTACATCTACAAGTGCGACATTAATCGATGCGACTAACGCAGGAGCGCTCACAATTGGAGCAGGGGTTAATGGTCAAATTAAATTCCTATCATGCATCGCAGGTACAGGAAATATGACCATATCGAACACGTATGTTAATGTTGGTACTCAACTATTATTTAATGCCGTTGGAGAGGCCGCGACTCTTATTTTTGATGATACTTCTAATAAATGGTCAATATGTGGGGTATATGGTGCTACTCCTTCTTAATTATTAATATTATATTAAAATAATATTAGTATTACATAAAAAAAATATATACAATATTAATATAAAATGAGTCAAAGAGGGAGAAACTTAAAAATAACAAATTATGATAATGGAAAAATTACCCAAGACATGAAAAAAAATGATGTTCAAATATTATTCGACACTAGTTATAAAATAGGAAATCAAGAAATGGCAACACTACCGCAGCAGTTTTGTAGTCTAGACCAATCAACTGGTAAAATATTGCTCTCACAATTACCAAATATAACTATTTTTAACACGTTTACTGTCCCTACAGCTATAGACCGTATTACTCTTACAACCGCGGAAGTTGGTGATGTATGTATTGCATTAGATGATGAAAGTTTATGGATCTTAACAGGTGTTTATAGTAATCCGCTTGATTGGATTCAAATAATCCGTTCAAATTTAATAAAGACGGTTACCGCTCCAAATACATTAATTAATACCAGTACTGGTTTAAATTTAACTTCTGAAATCGTGGCGAATAATTGTTATTTACCGCCTATTAAATTCATGTCGGATAGTTCTAATTTTACGTCTGAAAATCCTAAATTAATGGCATATATAACATGTAAATCATGTGAAGATTGGGACGCAGATAATAAAAGCGCTTCTAATTTAGAATTTTTCACATCCCCTGCAGGTCAAACATCAAACGCCCCCCTTTTAAGCATGGTTATCGATAGTAATGGGTTTTTAGGTATATCATGTTATCCTACGCAAATGTTAGATCTTCCAGGAACTGGACAAATGAAAGAATTAATTATAAAAAGTTTAAAACCTAAGACAGACGTTACAAACACAACAAATATAAGCTTCTTAGATTCATTAAATCAACGTCTATATTTTTTTGGTTGTAGTTCGTCATTAGATAATAGGCTAATGGTTAAGAGTATAACAGGTATTGATTTATATGTTGATGAAAACCCAATGATAAATATTAATACGGATAATATAGCATTATTAAAAAAAACTACAATAGCCGGCTTAAATATTTCAGGTAATTTAAAAATTGTCAATACTGACATTACCCTACCTAATATATTATATAAAAATTCGATTCAATTAGTTGATAAAATTGGGGCTATAAGTTGTGAATTAGGTCAGTTATCCGCAACAAATAATGATTTATTTTTAACTGATGGAACTAATATAATAATAGAGGCAAATAGTACAAATATTACACTTGACAATAATGTTTCTGTTTCTGGAAATTTAACAACAAATTACATGTCATATTTAGATGGTGGAATTACAATAAATACTAATAAATTTACAATTGACTCCGTTGGTAATACATATATAGATGGAACATTAGAAGTTGGAGGAGCTACAACATTAGACAGTACACTTAGTGTTTTAGATGAAACAACACTTTATGATGACGTAATAATATCTAATACTTACCCTAAATTATATATAAAAAATTCATCGGTAGCATATAATAATGCGACATATCAAGGCGGTTTAATTATGGTAGATTCTAATAATTCAGTTAGTGCATCGATAGGTGATTTTTCAACATTATCAAATACATTAAGTATAAGTTCAGTTAATCCAATATCAATAAATCCAAATAATACACTAACCGCGAATTTTGGTTCGAATCAAGTTGACTTTTACACGTCTAATACATCTCGAGTTAGTATTCAAGATACTACTACAAATATATTAACACAATTAAGTGTTGGTACTGGAACTAATAAATGTACATTTCAACCTTTAAGTGGAACAACAGTAATTGGGGGTTTAGCTAATCTTAATGGTGGAATAGCGGTTGATACTAATAAATTTACAGTTCAAAATGCGACAGGTAATACATATATCGACGGCTCCCTGACTATCAATAACGGCCCTTGTATTGTAACTGGCAGAAATATTGAAGGAATTATAAAGCAACCTGCGGGACTTGATCCGGACACTGTAATTACTTTATCATTTAACGATGCTACTAAAACGTTAACAGTAACTCCAACAGGGATCGCTATTTATTATTGTAATGGTGTGAGATATACTTTCAGTACTCCACAAACTACGATTATCGACAGTGTAATTGGTAAATATTATATTTATTGGGATGAGAATGGAGTTATACAAAGCACTACTACATATGACGATAGGTTTATTTTAGGACCATGGGCCGCTATTTCTGAAATTTATTGGAATTTAGTTACCGCCCCAATTGTAGCTTATGAGGCTCATAGTGCGTTTACAGATCACGCATTACATATGTATCTGCATCAAATAGGAGGATCGCAAGTTTCGGATGGTGGCGATATTTCTGGTTATACGTTTGATGTTGATAGTAATGTCGCAGTAACCTTTGGGCTATCCAATTTCTCGATTCATGACGAAGATTTAAAACTGAATATTCAACACGGAGACCCATTAATTAATTTATATCAAGATTTAGTTGATCCGGCAAATATTCCAATTATTTATAGAAATGGTTCTAATTCTCCAAATGACAAATGGTATGAATACACCGCCACTGATTATGTAGTATTGAAAGGCGCATCTCGAGCGAAATATAATTTATTGACTGGTTCGACATGGTCAGTTGAAGAATTCGGCTCAAATTGCTATTTTAATGTTTTCATTCTCGCTTCTACTTCAATTCGTTATCCAGTGAAGGCTATTCTTCCAGTCAATAATTACGCGACTCTAACTGCCGCCACTAGTGCTATATACGACGATTTGAATGATATTAATATATTAACAATTACAGACCAGGGAGTAATACTTTATTGTCTTACATATCAAACTAAATCAACATATACAAATGCAACCGCAAGTGTTTTAAGTGGTATTGTTGATTTACGTAAAAGTGGAACTGCTATAAGTTTAACCAGTAATCAAAATTTCACGGGAACATTCACAGATTTGACAATTACAAATAGTTTAAGTTTACCTTATGCATCTTCTACAATAACAGAACCAACAAATTCTCATACTATTCGAATTAATTCAGATACTGGTTTACTTTATTCATCTGATATAATTAAAGGAAATAGTGCGGAAATTTCAGGGTTATCGGTGCTTAATGGTATTGTACAAACTGACGCAACTGGAATTTTAAGCACTTCAACAGATCTTCCAACGGCTACAACAATAGGTACAAATTATATTTATAGAGCGGGAGGGACTGACATTCCTATAGCAGATGGAGGAACTAATAGCGGTGTCGCATTAGTTAATGATAGACTTATGAAAAGCATCAGTGGACAAATCAGAGAATCCGCATTGACAATTTCGGGGACATCATTAGGTGGAATTGGAACATTAAATGCGAATAGTACTTTAACGATTGGTGGTCTTTCTAATTTAAATGGTGGAATTGCGGTTGATACGAATAAATTTACAGTTCAAGATGCGACAGGTAATACATATATTGATGGTATATTAGATGTAAAAGGTGCGACAGGCATTGATGGTAATTTTGATATTGCTACGAATAAATTTACAGTTCTATCCGCTTCTGGTAATACTACAATAGCGGGAACACTTGGAATTACCGGTGCTATAACTTCGTCTAATCTTGCATTAACTAGCGGGATTATACAAACTGATGTTAATGGATTATTATCATCATCTACAGATCTTCCAACGGCTACAACAATAGGTAGCGGTTATATTTATCGTGCTGGAGGATCTGTTATTCCTATTAGTCAAGGTGGAACTAACAGTGATACCGCATTAGTTGGAGGGGGGAAGATCATGGTTTCATCCGGTGGAAAAATTATAGAATCGACGCCTATAATTTCAGGAGCAGGAATAGGCGCGACTACTTCATTGACATCATCAAGTTCAACTTTAACTCTTGCAACATCGTCAGGAAATGCGGAAGTCATACAACGTGGTGATTATACATTTTATGGCGGCAACAGTTGCATTACGAGGATAGTTCCAACAACTCTATCTGACACTATCGGTCAACGACTTGGGCAGTTATCGTTTGAAGGATATAATTCTTCAGGAACAAGACTGGATCTCGCTATGATCAAAGCATTTCATTATGATTTATCGTCTGACGCGATGGGATATCTAGAGATTCAAACGGCGGGCACCACAAATCTTGTGACGGCAATCGCTATTACTCCAACTCAGAACGTGAGTATTCCAGTTACGCTAAGTTTGGCTGGTGGCGCTACTATAAATGAGTTCTCTATAGATGACACAATGGCTGATGATAGTGATTCCGCTGTGCCCACTGAGCAAGCTGTCAAGGCATATGTGGATAATAAGTTTATTCAATGTAAATTCTTAGCAAGACACGGGGGGTACTCAAATAAGACAGGTGATGGTACGAATTTCATAGTTCCATTTCAAACACAGGTATACGACGTCGGTGGAGTGTACAATCCATCAACGTTTACGTTTACCGCACCCGCAACGGGTTACTATCACTTTGACATAAGTATTAACACCGCCGGTTGGACTGCTGTAAATATAACAAGCGACGTATATTTCAACGTTAATGGAAGCGCTGTCCGTACACTGGATCATATGGTTGTGGTATCCGCTGACGAGCGAGAGTATATGATTCATTGCGGTTGGGATTGGAATTTAACGCTTAATGATGCATGCACAGTTAGCTGGGCTGTAACATCTGCTGCTGGATTAGCAATGGATTTCGCCGCGGATGGGTATTGGAGCGGGCATATATTATTATAAAAAAAAATCTAACATAATAATATAATGGATATAGATTATTGTTCTTTAGTTTTTCCTTCGTATTATTCAAATAAAATAATAAAATTATGGTGTTTTTCGCGTCATATACCTTGTAAAAATATTAAGAAACAAATTGACGGGACTAAATTAGTTATTATAACGACTAATTTTACAGATAAAAAAATACATTTACAAGACGGTGTTTATGCTTATATTTAGAGGGATCGCGATCTTAATAATATTTAATAAAAAATATTATTAAAAAGTTATCTTAATTTATAGTGTTTTATGCATAATACACAATGAATAAAAAAATTGTACACATTGTGAAAAAAAACTTATAATAATATATAGATTAATGGAGTTTGAACCTGTACATACACGTGACGTTTTCGTAAATAGTTTAAATTGTGGTGGTTATACCTGCCCCTTATCATTCGATCTTAATTTAGATCAGTATTACTGTTAAATAATATTTATATTAAAAATATTATTTATTTAGATGACTTATGATCTTAATAATATTTTATAAAAAACATTATTAAAAAAGTTATCTCGTTTAATAATCGATTCTGAATACACAACGGATATAAATAGCCGCATCAGTAATCCAAGATCCAGAAGATAAAACTTTTATACTGGAGCTATATTGTTTTGGTATTTCTATATTATAACCAATTAACATTTCATGATCAATCGTATAAGTATCATTATCAGTGTTAGGGTAAAAAACTATACCATTATTATGGAATGAATTTTGAAAAGGAATATTTAAATAAATATTTGTATTATTATTATGAACTATAGTTGCATCCACTATAGTTACACGTTTAGCGCGTTGACTTGTTATTTTAGGAAAATCAGTAGTAACATTGTTGTCATGAAATTCAATTGCGACATATTCGAAAGGTACGCTCATTTTATATAATTATACTAGATATTTTTTTATTTATTTGATATAAATAAATAAAAATAATTAAACATCTGAAACTTTGAGGGACCCAAGACCATCATAATGAATGTACTGTTTCTTTGCACCTATAGCCTTATATAAATGGGGGTTTGTAATCGATGGGAATGTGAATTCAATAAAAGGATTTGTGAAACCGGTAAAATTGACACTTCCAGAATCAATGGTACTAACTGACTCATTAAGACGTTGGAAATAAATACGATATGGATGGTTTTCATGAAATTTAGGATCTCTTTTAGTACTCTCAAATTTAGACATTAAATATTTTTGTATCTTTAAATTTCTAGGTTCAACAATGTTATCCGCTCCGTCATTGATTCTAAAGCTAGTCATAGGGTAATAATTATCAATTAAATTAGCGGTAATTTCAGAGCTTAAACGATCCGAGAAATCAATAAATTTAATATCTCCATTGAGACCCTTAAGAGGTATTTGAGCTAACACCGCACCTGTGGTATAAACTGTCCCTGATGGTGGTATTAGTTCTATAAAAGAAGTAATAGGAAATTGGAAAGGTCTTGAATATCTGTCATTTATTTCGTCAACATCTGCCATGAAAGGAACCGCATAAACAAAATTAACATAAAAAGAATTGAGGGATGTTGACGCCGATGTACCGGAAGCTAATACACCTTTATCAATAGTATCCGCGAGTTGAACCTCATAGGTCATATTATTATTAAGTTTTAGTGTATTAATTGAAAATGATAGATCTTGATGGAAAAACCATGTTGATATTGGAAGATATAATGATACACCATTATATAAATCAATTGTATTAGCAACGTCAACCTCTCCGTTCATAAGATCAAGATAAAAATCTGCCTCATTGTCTTCTAATAGAGCGTTATGATGTGCGATTGTGTCTTGTCTTATTTCTTGAAGTGTAACGCCATCATATTTAATACGATGAAGTTTGCAAGCGGTTAAAATTGGATAGAGAGATGCAACACATGCAACGTCACCGATAGCGCTTGTAAGAATCATCTCAGGGATTACGTCCATGAGCATTCCTATTTTGGGGATAGAAATTTCTGTAGTCGTACCGAATGCTGCATCCATTTTAATTCTTTTAACAACTACATCGTAATTAAGATTTGCTCCAGTCTTAAGAGTGAATGGATTAAAATGAACAGTTGTTTCATCAGTAACCGCAGTTGTGATACTTTGTGCATTAGAAACCTGTATTTGATTACTCATTTATTATTTAATATATATTATACAAGATAAAAAAAAATCTATAAATATTTATTTTCTTATAAATATATATATATAATGTCAAATAAATTACGAAATCAAGTTTACCCTCAAATCGAGGAACCTATTGTCGTAAATGCAAATCTAGAACAATTAATTAAAAAAGAAAAAGAGAAAGAAAAACACCAACTCATACCATACCAATTAAAAATGCAATTGGAAGAATTAGAATATAATTTTATTATGGAACATGAAAATGAAGAAAAACTTAATTATAACACTTTTCTTACCGTAATTTTTCCTAAATTATACCTTTCTATAATAAAAATTATAGATAATGAAAATAAACAAAAAGAATATATATCTAAAATACTAAAAAGATTAATTTCAGAACATGATGAATTTTTAACTGAAATAGAATACTATAATAATTTTATTAATAAATTATCGGATCATATAGATTTTATTAAAAAATTTTCTCATTTAAAATTTGTTAAAGAAATTAAAAAAAATCAGAAAAATACATTTACATTTTAAATAAAAAAATATAATTAAAATATTTTTTTATATAGGAATTACCGCCACTTTATCTAATGTTTTATTTATAGTAGGTAATAATGAATCTAGAGCTTTATTAGCTGAACTAAATATGCGCCCGTCTTTAATTAAAAAAAATAAAACACCGCCGCCTATTAAAAGGGCCCATCTCAACGTTTTATTAATATCATGTACGACTAAAACGACATCATTCTCAGTATTTTCAATGACTGAAGTAATATCATTTTCTGTTGTTTGTATAGTGCCGGCAATATCACTACTTATATTGGTTGCGGCGCCTGTAATGTCTCTTATTGGTTGAGTGATAAAACTCATATATATTAATTAACTATATATTTTTTTTTACTATTAAAATCTTTCTCAAATTTTTTCATTATTTTTCTATGTTTTTTATTTAGTTTTCTATTATCTCCTCTTGCTTTAGTATATCTTTCTCGTATGCTTTCATATTCTTCATAAGAAATAACATCTTGTTTTAAATATGATACAATACTCGATGATAAATCATAATAATATTTATATAAAGTATCAACATTCATAATTAAAGTTGTATATTTATTTTTTTTATTTAGATAGCCTGCTACTTCTGAAAAAATAACAAAAACACCGGTTATAATTAAATAATACATATTGTCTTGAAATATAGAAAACGCCGCCGCTGAAGGACTTATAATAATATTTAATATTGTTGATAATTCATCTAAAGTAGTAATAAAATCATCATTGTTATCGTATTTATCACCAATTATCTCTAAAGCATTTATGAATGAAATACAATTTTCATAATATTCTGTCAATGTTCTTCGTCCATCTTCTTCATTATACGATTCTTTCATATTTATTTTTAATATATCTGATAAAGGGGGTGCCGTTGCTGATGCGACTGACATATTTAATTATATCTATATATAATTAAATAATATTTTTTTTAAAAAGGTAACATTTCATCGATTGTGTCTCCTGCATAAATTGATGCAATATAAACGATAATGTCCATAATTTTTCCCTTAGTTGGATTAATTTGTTCTTTTTCAATAAGAACATTTTTCAATAGGAAAAGAGCTGTACCTAAGAAGGCGGCATTTGATAATTTTGAAGTACCGGCTGACATCGAACTGAAAACCTGTTTAAGGAAAGGTGTTAGAAGAGAATTTCCAATATAAAGAGCTGTACCGTTAATTAAAATTTCAGTGAATAATTTAGAATCAAATTCTATAGTTTTTCCCGAAATTATTAGGTCCTCTGCTAGTTTAATGGTTGCGCCTTGAACTAAGGCTTTTCTAATTCCGTAGCCTCCAACGCTAGCAATTTGAGATGAAACAACACTTTGTGCCGCTTTTGCTGCTGAAATGTTGTTTAGTTGTGTACGATTTGCAACAAACGGGGTGGCGGTAAGGGGGTTTTGATTTGCGGCAATGTATTGATTTCTGCCAGTAACGTATTTATTCATTTTGTATATATATTAATAGATAATATTATTTTTGTTTATTTAATTTATAATTATTTTTATTTATTTGATAAGTACCCCAACTTATAACACCAACGGTTGATGCGAGGCCCACCAATGGCGAAATAGTGTTTAATTTATCAACAATAGGATCCAAAGCCTTAATAGTGCTCATAGATTCAATAACTAGAGGTTCAATAAGAGAATTAGAATCTTCTAAATTTTTACTAAGTCCTTTGAATGAAATTAATTCGTCATTAACTGTGACCTTATTAGGTAATTTATCCTCGACAAATTCAGATATTGCATAAAATAAAGTCATGATAGGTTTTGAAGCCTTTTGATAAATGGGGGTGTAATATTTTGTTCTTAATTTTTCTATTGGTTCTTTGTAATTAAATTTAATGCTATTTTCTGTTAATTTTTTTATAATAGTCTGACGTTCTTTCATTATTGCTTTTTTTTTTAATATTTCTTTTTCATTTTTAGAGTTATCTATAGGATTAGTTAAATCTATAGTATTGTCAATAATATTTTCTTTTCGTGTTATTTCTTTTTTATCTCTGTGATATTTTCTTAAATGTTTATTATAACTTTCTGCCGTAGAATATAATTTTATTTTATTATTTATAGATTCGCAAATTTCGCACCTGTATTCTTTCTTTTCATTGTTTTTTAAAATTTGGTCAATGTTTTCAATTTCCTCTTTTTCTTCTTCTTCTTGTTTTTCTTTTTTTATTTCTTTTTTTATTTTAGTTTTTTTTTCAAAAATTTGATCAATATTTTCAATTTCTTCCTCGTTTTCTTCTTCTTCTTCGCTTTCTTCCTCATTTTCTTCTTCGCTTTCTTCTATTTCTTCGCTTTCTTCCTTTTTTTTCCTTTTGGTTTCCTTTTTTTTTCCTTTAATTTCCATTTCTTCCTTTATAATTTTCATTTTTTCCTTTATTATTTCCATTTATATATATAGAATATATATTATTCTAATAAATCCAATAAATAATTATTAACCCCGTAAATAATGCCGGTATTTAAAAAAATATCAATCATATTTGAAGTATCTATTTTTAAACCTTCCCTTTTAATAAATTTTTGAAAAACCATAATACTAATTGATTTAAAAAATGAACCTAATATGCCTTGATGTTCAATATCATAATTAGGTATTACTAAATACCTATATAAAATTAATATTGAAGTATCATATATAATTTGATGGATAGCTTCATTATCGAAAGGTTTTTGATCCGCCATTAAATTATGTAATACATAAATAGCCGTTGACTCGCCCAATGCTTCTATAATATTTTGTGTATTCGAATTTTCTGATACAACTGAAATTTTATTTTGAATATTATTAGATGTATTTAATTCTGTTCCTTCGCTATAAATACCTTTTTTCTTTTCACTTTCTATAATTATTTGTCTTGCTTGTTCATCTGGTAATATTAAAGCTCTATTATTTTTTGTTAGTTCTGCGGCTGCTAATGGATTTTTTTTTTTAAATGCATCGAATACGCTTTGAGGAATTGGTACTTTTGACATATATATAATAATGTATATTTTTTTTCTAATGTTAATATATAAATGGATAACTCTAATGAAATCGATGAATATATAGAAAAAAATAAAAGTAATATATGTGGTAATTTTTGTAATCTTAAAATAAATTATATATCTAACCTAGCTGTTAATAAATTAGTAGGAGGAGGTATAATAATAACTTTAATATACCAAATTTTTTCGATTGTAAAAAAATATATCTAATATAATAGTATAATGAGAAAAAAAATTAAAATTAATATATCGTCAGAGGCTCCATTACCAAAATTAAAAGAATTTGAACCTTGGGACATGAAAATAAATTATGCTTGTTGCTTAATTGCAAAACGTGGATCTGGTAAGAGCACCCTAATGAAAGATATCCTATTTTGTCAAAAAGAAAGATACGATACCGTCTATATTTTTTCAGATACAAATCAATATGAAAATGAATACCCATGCATACCAAAAAAATTTAGGATACAAGGATATAATGAGGTTATTTTAGATAAAATTATTAAATTTCAAATTAATAATAAAAAATTAAATAAAAAAGACAAAACAATACCTATAAATCACGCGTTAGTTATTTTAGATGATATTACAAAAAAAGATTTGTTTAACTCTGCACCTTTTATAAAACTAGCAAATCAAGGACGCCATATGAATATATCGTTTGTTGTAGCGGTTCAACGTCTAGTGATGATGGAACCGTCTCTAAGAGTATGCATGGACTATGTTTTTACTTTATTTATTTCTAATAATTCAGAGAAGGACGTTGTAATAAAAGAATATTATGATATTTCGACGGATACTAAAAACTCACTTGACAGAGCTTATAAAATATTTCATAAATATATAGATGGTTATAAATGCCTCGTAAAAGATGATACTAAAAAAACATATATTGAAAATAATACATTATTTTATTATGAGGCTGAAAAAGATCTGCCTAAATTTAAATTATGTGATTCTGTTCATTGGGAAGATGATTACGATTCTGATTAATATAATTATTTTATAAAATAATTATATTAGTTGCAACACGACTCGAACGTGTAACTTCCACAGGCGTTTTACCAATTAAAACTATGCAACTATTTTATAAGTTGCAACACGACTCGAACGTGTAACTTCCACCGGCGTTTTACCAATTAAAACTATGCAACCGATTTATTTTTATTAATAAATCGATTGCTTTATATTTGATAAAATAAATTTATAAATTCTTTAGCTATTTCGATAAAATCATTATTTTTACAATATTCTTTATCTAATTTTTCCATAGTATTATAATCATAACGAATAAAAAGCATTTTTTTCGTATTTTTATTTTTTCAATTCTATATATTATCTTTTAAAAATTAGAATAATGATCATTATTATTAAAATTTTTAGTAATGTTCAATAATTCTTCAGAAATCCCCTCAGTATTTTTTGTAATATCAATAAAACATTTAACCTGATCAATCCCTTGCTTAAATTTAATAATTTTATCAATCAAACTTAAATTTTTAATCGCAATATTATACTCTTTTTTACGATAAATATGATATTCTAATATATTATTTTTTAATAAAACAATCGAATCATATATATTTTTCAACTCATCCCTATTTTTTTTATCAAATAAATCACACACAATACTTTCATATATATCATTATGCATAATACGATCAAAACTCGCCATTAAACCAGTAATATTTAAAAAATCATTTTCAACTCCTTTACAATATGTAATAGTATCATTATAATGTATATTTAAACATTCATTTTTTTTATTATTCTCAATCTTTTCATCTTTAATATTATGATATGATTTTAATAGCATTATTAAATCTACCATTTCATCTCCATTATAAAATATTTTATTATCAATCAGTTCATAACCTCTCTTGTTTAATATATTAGAATCAAAATAATATTTATATATATTGTCAAAAAAAACATCTTTCATTTTATTATCAATAAGTTCATGATCTCTCTCAGTTGATATATTATCATCAAAACAGAAACGATATCTATTATCTGAATATTTGTATTGCATTTTATAATTTATATATAATAATAAAAGAAATTAATTTTCTATATATTATTTTTTTTAATTCTATACATTTTTTTCTTAATTCTATATATTTTTTTTAATTCTATACATTTTTGTTTTTTATTTTCTATACATTTTTTTTGTTAAATCCTACTTAAAGAAAAAATCCACTTAAAGAAAGTTAATAAAAATAATAATAAAAAATTGTTAAAAATAATTTTATTAATTTTAGTAATTTTTTTATTAATAATTTTAGTAAATTTGTTAAAAATAATTTTAATAATTTTTTTATTAATTTTTATAAAAAATTTGTTAAAAATAATTTTATAAAAATAATTTTAGTAATTTTTTTATTAATTTTTTTATTAATTTTTATAAAAAATTTGTTAAAAATAATTTTAGTAATTTTTTTATTAATTTTTTTATTAATTTTTATAAAAAATTTGTTAAAAATAATTTTATAAAACCGCCGATTTCAAATTTAAAGACCAAAAATATTATAAAATTAAAAATCTCTCGTCTTAATAAAGATAGGGACAAAAGTCATCGAATATATATACACAC
>Ga0209000_1001039_pt1 | contig 19760 bp, 25 predicted proteins | sample RifGroD2_FD_183998 | JGI IMG/M metagenome (GOLD analysis project Ga0209000, IMG submission 183998) | Groundwater microbial communities from Rifle, Colorado, USA - Groundwater D2 (SPAdes) (version 2) | ecosystem: Environmental > Aquatic > Deep subsurface > Groundwater | place: Rifle, Colorado...
ACGAAAAGACAGGTAAATATGGTTATTGGGAAAATCCTAATGCAAAATGGGATTGGTATCAAGAAGGTGGCAGATGGTCTGGTTTATTAAAATTAAAACCTATATTGTGTCTAACTAGCAACAATGCGTTTAACACTCTTGGATTTAACCATAATGAATTTTTAAATTTTGTTAATTGGTATAAAACAGACAAAGAAAAGTTTGATTTAATTATTGATAAATATAAAGGTGTAAAACAAAAAATAATTGAAGAAGTAAAAACATATATAAATATGATGGATGGCGATGCAAAACGTGTAGATTCTGCAAAAGTAAAAGATATTGATTTTTCTTTAGATATTGATGAATACAACAAAGCAATTAGATTTTGGGAATTAATTGTTGATGGCGATACGCCTAAAAACGATAAAGAAATAGACGAAGTTAAGTGGTGCTTTTACAAACCAGAATATTATAGCAATAGATACAAAAACAAAGAACAGTATGCACAATTAACTGCTGAATTCGGTACATATGCTGTAATAACTCCAGATGGCAAATGGCATTCAAAGGGTGATATGGGTTGGTTTGGTTTTAGCTCTGAATCCTTTGAAGAAGCCAATAGTTGGAGTGTTAGTTTTAAAGAAAAATTTATTGATAATGCTGATCCAGAATGGACTTTAACAGTTGTAGATTGTCATATTTAAGGTTCAAAAGGAGGAATTTACATTAAATGAACAATAGAAAAACATTATTAGTTGATATAATTTTAAAAGACAAAACCGTATTAAGTAATTGTGCTATATATCCTGAAGAGGTTAAATCAGGGCAAGAAGGATTCACCACAGTAGGAGAAATTAATGATGCATTTAGAAAGGTTCCTTGGGGAAGAAGATATATTGCTTTCCAAAACGAAATGATTAATGGTCATACACATGTTAATAATGTAGAATATTATGTAATAAAATAGGAAACCAAGAGAGGAAGAAAATTAATGAAAATGTGGGCAATTGCTTATCAATATGATGAAGATTATTTTTGGGACTTTGAAAAACATGATGTTACATATGGAATTGAATCAAGCCAATTATTACCAACAAAAGAATTAGCAGATCAATTAATTAAAGATATTCTATCAGATGATTTTGTTTCTGTTGATATTGATATTGAAAGTTATAGAAGTGGTGGAGTCATGTCTTATACTATGGGAAAAGTTGATAGATGGATAGAAGATAATTGGTGAGATTAAAGAAAGGAGCATATTTTTTGACAAGAAAAGAAAGGAATAAATATAATTATAGTCTAACACATAAAATAATTAATGGAGTAGAATATAAACTATGTAGTAATAAGCAACATAACGAATGGTTGCCAATGACAGAGGATCACTTTTATAAGTGGAAATACAGCAAATCCGATGGGTTCTTACCCCAGTGTAAAATTTGCACCAAAGAAAATGTTAATAGTCGAAACGCAAAAGATCCTGAAAAACATAGAAAAAGTTCAAAGAATTATAGAGATAAACATGCTGGAAAATACAATGAAGTGGCGAGGCAATGGCGTGAAGATAATTCTGAACGAAAATATGAGTATGAAAAAGATTACTATGTAAAGAATCCTGATAAATTTTTAATATATATTAAAAATCATAGAATACATGATATTACCGAAACTGAGTGGAGAGCATGTTTGAAGATATTTAACAATCAATGTGCCTACTGTGGATTACCTTTTGAAAAACATATAGTTCTTAGAAACGGTAAATATATAATAATGAATTTACATAAGGAACATGTTGACAATATAGGCTATAACGATTTGAGGAATGCCGTACCTGCTTGCAAATATTGTAATAGCCAAAAACATGATAGCAATATGGAAGATTGGTATAGAAAACAAGAATTCTTCGCCGAGAAGAGATTGCAATTCATATATTGGTGGGTAAATGAGGGATATAAAGATTATATTGAAGATAAACCACCATATAAAGTTGTTAAAGAGAAAAATCAAGACAATAATAAATTTCACTGGAATTTATGGGCCGTAGACGGAAAAAGAAATCTCATAGGAATAATAGCTACCAAAGATAAAAAGAAAGATTTAAATGAGGATATTAAAAAATATTTAATTACTATAAATTGACCCATTTAAAGGGTTAGGGGGTGAATACATTGAATAATAATATTTTTGCATGGATTTCATTAGCTACTGGTTTGTATGTAATAATGTTGGTTTTTGCAATGAACACAAAAAACTTTAAATCAACCTTAATTTTTAAAATCGTTCCGTTCTTCTTAGGCATAGGGAGCATTGGGGTGGCGTTGAAACTATTTGATATTATAGCACTTAAGATGTAATTATATCAATTAATCCATTTAAGGGAGGTGGATAATGAATAAAGAGATATTTGAAAAATGTGATACATACTTTAACGAAGAAATTTATAAATTTTTTACTGAAGCAATTAAAGATTATATTCATAATGACTTTGCATATACTCAAACCATTCAACCTCATAAAATTAGAAAACCCTGTCAGTGGAGCTTTGATATTCAACAAGAAAACATATTTAGGATGGAAAGAAGTAAAAAGTGGTTTAATGAATTTGTAAAACCCTTGCAGGAGAAGGGTTTCAAGGTTCGTCAAATAACTTAAAATGACTCTTTTGTTTGGTAAAAGAAAGGAAAAGAAATATGAATAAATATACAGACAAAGGAATTACGGCAATTGTCACTAATGACAAATTAAAAATTGAAATTAGTATTAAGAATTTAGCTAATGCATTTAATTTTGCACCTGATAACTTTGATGAATCAAAAGTTAAACGTGGTAAAAGAAAAGAATTTGCTAATTATGTTGCCGAGATGTTAATAGATACCGAAGATCCAGACACAGGCGATACTCCAGTAACAGATATGTTCGATAGAATTTTTAATGATATCTTAGATAATGGCGATGATGGTTTAGATATTATAGATTTCAAAGATGACAAAGATTAAAAACACATAGAATTAAGATTTTAAAGGAGAAAAATATAAAATGAAAAGTAAAAAATTAATTGCACTGGTTTTAAGCATGGGACTATTACCACTCACCCTAACTGGATGTGGTCAAACAGAAGCAGACAAAGTATCTTATAACCTATCATTAGAAGCTGATAATTTTAATGTTGTACGTCAACTTACAGTAATTGATTGTATTACAGGCGATGTTTTATTTCAGATGACAGGGAGAATATCGATTAATGCTGACACGGAAGATAATCAACTTGAAGTAACGGTAGAAGATGAGAATGGTAATTATCAAAAACATTTTGTAGGTTTGTCAGACAATGTAACATATGTTGTTGAACAATTAAGAAGTAAAAATGTTGATAAATACAAATATACATTGAATTATAATCCTAAAATGTGGATTCCAATTACTGTAGATACAATTGATTAAAGAAGTAAGGAGAAGGAGAATGATAAATAATGTACGGAATTAACAAAATGAATACTGAAGATATACAAATTGGAAATTATGCTTATAGTGAATATACAGAACAATACTATGTTGTTTCTGCATTGCCAAATATCATTAAAGAAGGACATCATATTTTTGCTTTAATAAGATTGGATGGGCAAGGATATTATTATAAGTGTGAATCACTAAATGAATTGAAAAATAAAATTTCTGAAGATGGTGAAACAATTATTTATAAAGAGTTAATTCATGAATAAACCATTGAACCATTCATTTTAATCTACAGAAGGGAGACATTGTGGAAAATCAATATATAGAATTTACAAATGGAAGCAGAATTGAAACAGTTGAATCAAAAAATATCATTAGAGGGGAAGTGAGAAGTATCATGGATTTAAAGAAAGCACAAGCGACTAAAGGTGGAGTAATTCATATTGCATATTTAAATTCAAATATGAGTTTATGCTTACAATATGTTGGAACAGATATTCAAAATATTCAAGACAAAACTATCACTTGTAAAAAATGTCTGAAAGCTTATGCGAAGATGAATCCGTAAGGAAGGAGCAATCACAATGGCAGATATGACTATGTGTGATAATGAAAAATGCCCAGTACGAAGTGATTGTTATCGAGCACAATGTACTCCCAATCCATTATGGCAATCCTATTCATTCTATGTCTACGATGAAGCAAATGGTTGTGAAGATTATATTCAATATTGGTAAGATAAATAAACTATGTGAATAGTAAATAATAATTTGACTTACATATATGGATATGGTATAATTAATATCTAAGGTAATTCAATTGAAAGGAGGGAATGACTATAGCTGATTTAGTAGTAGGACGATCAGATGGTGTTGTTTATCCTAATAATAATTTAGATTATAAGTCTATTAAAGATGCTATGAACTTTTGCAATAAACGAGATTGCACTACTTGTAAATATGAAACATATTTGAAATGTAATTCTCCATGTAATTTGTGTAGTTTGAATCCTGAAAGAGAAGATAATTGGAAAGCTAAAGTTACTCCATAAAAATTGTATTTAATCATAAAGGAGGTGATTACTTTTATTGAACTTTAATAGACCTAAAAACGAAACAGAGATATAAAAACAAGGAGGAATAATTATAACTTTATTATCGACTATTGTAACGACAAAATGGAATCCTGCAAATAAAGAATGGTATGAAGAAAGGGGTTATATATTTACAAAATGGAACGAAGAATTTGAAGTAAAAATAGAAGATTTAACTAAAGCGAGTCATGTTTTTGTAAAAGTAAAATGTGATAACCCAGATTGTAATAAAGAATTAAATGTAGGGTGGTATTCCTACAACAAGAATATAAAAAGTGATGGTAAATATTATTGCCATGACTGTTCGCTTGAATTATATGCAACACAAAATAGAACAAAGATAGCTTTGAAAAAAGGTAAATCATTTGAACAATATTGTATAGAAAATGATAAACAAGATGTTCTAAATAGATGGGATTATGAATTAAATGATTGCAAACCTAATGAAATTTCACGAGGAAATAGAGCGAAGAAATACTGGTTTAAATGCCCAAAAGGAATACATAAAAGTGAGTTAAAAGATGTTTCTAATTTTTGTCATGGACATGAGGGTGTCATGAATTGTAAACAATGTAATTCTTTTGCTCAATACGGTATAGACATTTTAGGAGAAGATTTTCTAGAGAAGTATTGGACTTATAATAAAAACAAAGCAAGTCCTTGGGAAATAAATCATGGAAGCAATAATAAAAAAGTGTGGATTAACTGTCAAGAATGTGAGAGTCATGGAAGTTATTTAATATCTCCTAATGACTTTATAAGGGGCAGAAGATGTCCAATTTGTAACGACTCAAAAGGAGAAGCAAAAATAAAAGAAGTTTGTAGATTATATAACTTTCACTATGGTTCTCAATATATTTTCCCCGATCTCGTAGGCGAGAGAAAATGGCCTTTAAAATTTGATGTTCCTATGTTTTATGACATAAAGAAAACTAAATTAAAATGTTTAATAGAATTTGATGGAATCCAACATTTTCAATGGCAAAAAGGCATGATGAGTAAAAAACAATTTGAAGAATTACAATCACGTGATAAAAAGAAAGATAAATATTGTATTAAAAATAGTATTATTTTAATTCGCTTACCTTATTGGGACTTTGAAAGAATAAAGGAAATACTTGAAGATATACTAATAAATAATAATATGGATAGTAAATACATAGTAAATAATATCCAACAAAAGAATTGATTCTAGATTTAAATCAGAAGATGCTTATAGAAAATGGTGTCAAGAAACGTTAGAAAAAGTTGCTTATAGAAGTAGTTCAGAGTTATTGTTTTGGAGGAATTATATTGAGTTTAGTGGGTAGGAAATAATAATATATATAAGGAGATAGTGTAATGAAAATTGAAAAAGGAATTAAACACGAAATTAACGGTGTTTATGGAAATGTAACATATGCTGAATTAGATTTAGATGGTGTATATTATCCTTCTAGGTATAATTCAGAGGAAAGAAGTGTCGATACACAAGAGACAATTTCATTTACAGATGAGACTAATGGACTGCCTGAAGGTGTAAGTATGGATGATTATTTTAAAATGGCGTTATTACAAAGACTTGAAAGTATTGAAAGAAAACTTAACACACCTCAAACTATTAATATTAATTGTGCTATTGATGGTGTATCTAAGGGAACATTAGATGAAATTGTAAAGACAATCAAAGAACTTAATAAATAAAATCCCAAGAAAGTTTAGTTTGATAGGATTGGAAAGGAGAAATAATTGAACGATCTAATTAAAGCATTTGCAAATTTAGGAATCGCAATTAAATATACAGATGGAACGTTTAGAGAATTCGGAAATGTAATGTTAGACTTGGCAGAAATATGGGACAAATTACAAGAGCAAGACAATAATTTAAGAGGAGACGTATAAATGAAAAGTCAGAGTTAAATAGTTCAATGTTGTTTAAAATGAGATGTGGAGATTTATGTGTTTTATTAGCAAATAGTGATGGCATGATATTTTATAATGACAATGATATTCGACAAGGATATAGTGATTATTATGTTTCATTAGATGATTATGATGAAGAATTATCTAATGATGGCGATGATTATGATATTGTAGCAATTAAACAATATGATAGTTGTGCAAGAGCTATATCAGAAGTTTTAAGTGGTGCTGAACCAGAAGAATGGGACTGGGTAGAAAAGGTTAATGTCAAAACAGAAGAATCACCTCACACTATCACTATTAACCTAACTATTGACTCAAAATGTGATATTTCTGAGATTATTTCGCAATTAGAGCAAAATTTGAAAAAAATGAAATATCCTCAATCCTGTACCCCTTGATACAAGCGACTTTCAGAGGATGGTAAATGGCATAAAAGCGAACTTTCATTGGAATTTGACTTTGTGAAAATAGGTATGTTATAATAATAGTTAATGAATATTAAATAATAATTTAGAAAGGATTGATTGATTGAAGAGTAAGGGCAAACGTAGAATTCCTATAAAAATTTGTAAACCACCACCTATTTCAATATATTGTTAATAGACTAAAAAAATAATAAAATAATAATATACTGAAAGAAGGAATTAATACATATGGCGAATAATACATTTGAAATTATCGGCAAATTATCAATTGGAAAAGAATCAGAGAAATTTAAACCATATAAAGTAACTACATACGATAGTGGATGGGCTAACAAAGAATTACTTTTCAATGTAATAGCAGGAGATAATAGACACATGTTGAAAATTAAAGGTGGATATTATAGTGATGGAAATGGGAAAGTATTTTCATTTTCTAAAGCAGGGAAGTCTGATACAGGAGAAAAGATTAAAGGTGAAAAGTTAGAAATTTCTTGGAAAGATAGATTTAAACCTGAAATTTTAGAAAATGTTGCAGAATTTAAAAAATGTGTTGTTGATCTAGAAGAGTATGGACGTAGATTTAAACTTGAAAAAGCATTAGAAAAATTTAATGATGGAAGTTTAACTTCAGAAGAAATGCTTGAATTTGGCACAGAAGACATTTCACAAGAACTTGAAAATAGTAAAAATAAACGAAAAGAATTTATTGCAGAGGCAGATTTTGCGGAATATGTACATAAACTAATTATGTCTGGTAAAATAGATAATAGATTATTTAGAATCAGTGGAGATATCGTTTATTCTGAATACAATGGCAAATTTTATAAAACATTGATTCCTAGTAGAATTTATTTAGCTGAGAAAAGTGCAACACCATCGTCAACAGGACAAATTACAGTATTTTATAATAAAGATGGGCTAGACAGTAATAGTCTCAAAGAGAAACAAAAACACTACATTAATTGTTATGTTAGAAATTATGATGGACAACGTAAAGTAGAAATCCCTTGCCCTGTCCAATTAGTGATTGATGTCTCAAAAGATGAATTGGAAGAAAAAAACAAGAAACTTAATTCTTTAATGGTTAAACAATTTACTGTCAAAGATAAAACTTGGAAAGAATTTGGAGTGAAGATTAATCTTCTAGATGGTGCTCAAAAAACAGAAATTACAGATGAAATGTTGACTGATCTTCAAAAAGAACTCCTTGAACTTGAAGCTATTACAATGGATGATATTAGAAAGGAAATTGGGGCAGATCTTTATGGAGATAAAGTAGAAGAAATGGTTATTATTAATGTTGCTAGGGGGTACACAAAGGGGAGTAAACCAACAGTATTTATTGATAATGATTTTGTTATTACCCCTCTAGAAATAGAAGATAAAAAAGAAGCCCCAGTAACAGAGGAAGAGGATATTTTCGCAGGATTAAGTGACATAGATATTCCTTATTAAGATTAACATAAATAATAAAGGGGTGAAATTCCCCTTATCAAATAATGAAATAAAATTAAAAAGGAGATTAAAGATACATGGCATTTAAGAAACCTACTATTAATAAAATTAAAACTGATATTAAGGCTTTAACAATTTACATTAGAACTCTAAAGAAATTTGGTAAATCAACTCTCTTTAGAGATGTTATACTTGAAAAATATGGCGATCCAGAAAGAGGTTTACTTGTTGGTATTGGAGCAGAAATGGGGTATACATTACTTGACGAATTAAATCATACTCATGCAGAAACATGGCAAGATTTGACTGAGTTAAAAGAATGGTTGATTGAACAAAAAGGCAAAGAGCATAATATTGAAATGGTTGCCTTCGATGTTGTAGATGAATTTCTACCAATTTTAGAAAAAGAAGTAGTACGACAATCAAATATTGATAATCCTAAAAAACAATGCAAAAGTGTTAAAGGTGCATATGGTGGATATCAAGCTGGAACAGAAATGGTAGTCCAAATGGCTAAAGATTATTTCCTTGATCTTAAAAAAGCAGAAATCGGGATATGGTGTATTGCTCATACAAAGTTTAAAAATATTAAACAAAAGGGCGATATAGATGATGGTTACATGAGTTTATCATCTACCCTAAATTCCTATTATGAAAGTATTTTTGGAGATGTTTTTGACTGTGTATTGACGGGGTATATTGATAGAGAATTAGAAGAAGAAACTATTACAATGCAAGATGATAAAGAAAAGAAAATTCGTCATGCAACAGGAGAAATTAGAAAACTATATCTAAGAGGAAACACTTTTATTGATGCCGGATGTAGATTTAAAGATGGTTCTGTACCTGAATATATTGTGTTTGATAAACCAAATATGGCAAAAGAATTTATTAATGTTCTTGAAGAAGGCATGAGATTATCAAAATCAAATGTTGTTTCTGTAGAAGAATTTAAAAAGACTCAAGAAGAGGATTTGATTGAAGAAACTAAAAAACAAGAATTAATTAGAGAAGAAATTGTAGAAAATAAAGAAGAAAATGTGATTGAAGACATAATAGATATTGCTAAAAATAAAGAATTAATTAAAAAAATAACAACTTTCTTTAAGGAGGCAACCGCAGAGAAAAAACTAGAAGTTAAAACAATTCTAAATGCAAATGGAGTTTCAAAATTTGACCCCAATTTACAGACAAAAGTTTATGAAGAAATTCTAAATATATTTTAATAATTAAATAAGGGAGGTTTCGACCTCCCTATCCTGTTTAGAGGTTGTGATACATTGCTAGTTAATTGTAAATGTCATACAAGAAACAAGATTGACAGAGATAGTGCTTTTAAAGTAGTAGTAAATAGCAAAAATGAGTACTATTGTTCAGAAAGTGATTACATAAAAATAAAAAAAGATAAAGAAAATAGGAAAAATGTTTTAGATAAAATTAATAGTATTTTTGGTTATGTGATCACAAATACAGTTTTACATAAAGAAATAAGTGAATTATCTAAGATATATTCTTATCTAAAAATTTATTCCTATATAAATGAAAATTCACAAATGCTAGAAAATTATATGGCAAAATCATTCAATAATGAATACGGAAAGATAAAATACTTTACTACAATTATTAAAAATAATATAAAGGATTATACGGTTTCCAAACAAGAGAGTAATAAACAATCAGATGCCGAAATAGTGAGTGTAAAATACACCCCTAAAACTCGTAAGAAAAGCATGGATGAATATTTAAGTGAGTTGGAGTGATTAAATGGGGGATATTAAAGGTTTTTTAACTGGATGTGATAAATATCCTAAAGAGATTTTAGATAATCGTTTAGCTGTAGAAGGTAATGTCATAGCATGTTTAGCAAAAGATATTTTGAGATTCGATGAAATTAATCTTGATACAAAAGACTTTCTTGGGGAAGACTCAGTTTTCTATTTTGGTTTATTCAAAAATATTAGAACGAAAGGGTTTAATTCTATTGATGAGATAACTATTCTGTCTAATGTCTCGGATTTTATCGAAGCAGGATTCAAGGAACGAGGAGGATGGGACGTTGTTCAAAATCTTATTGATATAATAAATGATAAAAATTGGGATACATATCTAGATATTTTATATCGAGAAAATATCATTTTAAATCTTTATAACGGAGGATTCAATTTATTAAATGAGATTGAAGAAAATGGTAAAATGATTGTTCCATTAAAACTATTTAGAAAAATGGATAGTGAAAGTGTTTTAGAATGGTATGAAAATTTATTATCAAAAATGACTACTGGGAATAGTAGTAAGATTCTTGAAGAAGGAGATCTAGAAATAACCGATCAATTTCTTGAAGAACTTCAAGAAGGGTTGGAAAGTGGTGTTCCTTTTGATGTTTGTGGTGAAGATGTAAATGGAGATGATGTAATATGTTTGCCATATATATCAAATCAAATAGGTGGATTATTAGAAGGTACTTTAAATATGTTGGGTGGATTTTCAAGTTCAGGCAAAACAACTTTAATAGTAACAATTTTAATGAGTCTAGCACATTACGGAAGAAGAATTCTAATTATCACCAACGAACAGAAAAGTGCGGTATTTAAAATTCAATTTATTACATGGATATTAGCTAAAAAGTTTAAATATTATAAAGTCACTAAACGAAAAATAAAAAATAAAGATGAGTTAACAGCAGAAGATAAAATATATATAAAAAAGGCACAGAAATTATGGAATGATGAATTTAAATCACATTTCAAATTTATTCAAATTTCAGATGCAGATATGGGTTTAGTTAAGAAAAAAATTAGACATTATGCTTTATCCCAAGGATTTGATACATATTTGTATGATACATTTAAAGCTGAATTAAGCAATGATAGAAATGATCAAAACTGGTTAAATTTAATTAAAGATTCAAGAGAATTAGATAAAGTTGCTAAAAAATATAATCTAATTGGAATAGCTAATATTCAATTAGCCCAAGCATTGTTTGGGACATTGTTTTTAGATGCATCTACATTATCTCAATCAAAACAAATTAAAGAGATCCTTGAAACATTATTATTAATGAGACCTGTATTTTCAGATGAATTAGATAAAGAAAATAAAAAATATTTCTGTAGGCCATTTAGAAGAAAATTGATTGCAGGAAAATGGTGTGAAGAAGAATATACAGTAGATGAAACAGGTGTTTATAGAATGTTATTCTTTGAAAAAAATAGAAATGGTGAATGTTCAAGTGATACTGGTATTGCTATGCTCCTTAAATTTAATGGAAATACGGGTACATTTGTAGAGTCAGCTTATGCAAGATGTAGGCATGGAAGGATAGGAGTTTAAGGAGGTGTCAATATGTTGTCGGAATTAAAAACAAAACTCATAAATAATCCACAACATATTGAGAATATTCTTGAGGAGTATGGGTTTTGTAATATTACTATCCGATCAAAAGAAATTCGATGTGGAGTAGATAAAAATACAAATAAAAGTTCTATCAGAATAAAATTAATTAATAATGAGAACTTATATGTTACAGATTATGGAAGAGCTTCAAATTGCGATTTCTTTAGATTTATTATCCAAAGTAAGCAAGTAGATTTTAAAGATGTAATAAATACAACAAAAAAAGAATTAGGTATTGATAATCTATCATTTATTATAAAAAAGAAGACTATTTTTGGTGGGTTTTATGATAAAATAAAAATAAAAAAAACATCCCAAATAGAACTAAATTATTATAATGATGATATTCTAACTCCTTATTTAAATAAATTTAATACAAAGTTTATATTCGATGGAATATCTATAGATAGTCAAAGGAAATTTAAAATAGGATTCGATGTATTATCACAAAGAATTACTTGCCCTTGGTGGAGTTTTGATTGTAGGTTGGTTGGAATTACTGGAAGATACAATGGTGATTATGAGAATGATAATACATTAAAATGGTTTCCAGTAATTCCTCATCCTAAATCTCAAACGCTTTATGGATATACTGAGAATTATCAATATCTTCAAGGGTGTGAAGAATTGTACATAGGTGAATCAGAGAAATTCGTACTTCAATTAGACACTATGGAAATTTATACAGGATTAGGTTTAGGAGGTAATTCAATACATACACCACAAATAATTCATATAATTAATCTTAATCCAAAAATGATTTATTTTTGTTATGATGAGGGTCTGGATGAAGAGATAATTTTGACACAAATTAGAAAAATAAAAGAAAGAATAAAGTTTTTTGATATTAATATTGGATATATAATTGATAGAAAAAATGTAATTCTTCCAAATGGTTCAAAAATGAGTCCTACAGACTTAGGCAAAGAGAGTTTCATAGAACTAAAAAATAATTTTGTAGAATGGGTGTGATTTATTGAAACAGAATTGGAAAGTATTAGACTCTAAAGAAGAATATAATGATTATGATTCAATAACCGAAAAGATATTAAAAATTAGAGGGGTCAAGGATAAAGAGAAATTTCTAAATCCAAAGGATGATGATATCAATAACCCTTGGGAATTATCAAATATGGGTTTAGCTGTTGATAAAATTATTTATGCAATAGAAAATAAATCAAAAATAGGTATTTATGCTGATATAGATTCAGACGGAGTAACTTCTGCAACAATAATGTATAAATATTTAAATGAATTTGGTATTAAGGGTATTTTATTATACCATCAAAGAAATAAAGGGCATGGTGTAATTGTAGAAAATGTGCCACAAGATTTAGATTTACTTATTATTGTTGATAGTAGCAGTAATTCTGTTGATGAGTGTAAGGAATTGAGCAAGTATATGGAAATTGTTGTACTAGACCATCATAATATTGAAAAATATAACCCATATGCAGTAATTGTCAACTCTCAATCCAATGGTTATCCTAATAAAAATCTCAGTGGGGCAGGAGTTGTTTACCAAACATGCAAAGCAATTGATGAAGAATTACTAACATTCTATTCCGAAAATTATATAGACTTTTGTGCAGTTGGATTAATTGGAGATATGATGGATGTTTCAGATCCAGAGACTAGAGCACTTATTCAAAAAGGATTATTAAAAATACATAATAATTGTGATAGATCACTAAAAGCAATTCTTAAACATCTGAAAAAAGAATATAAACCGAACGCCACAACAATTGCCTTTTACTTAGTTCCATTTATTAATTCAATCATTCGACTAGGCAAGATACAAGATGTTCTTGAAATTCTTACAACAGATGATGAAAAAAGATTAAAAGCTTTAATTAAAGAATGTGGAGGGATGAATAATAAAAGGAAAGAACTACAGGCAGAAATAGTTGAAAAAATAGAGGAAATTGTTAACCTTGAACATAAAATAATTATTGTGGATGTTACTAATTTAAAAGCTAATGCAACACTGAATGGATTGATAGCACAAAATGTTGCTCAAAAATATCAAAGACCAACACTTGTAGTTAGTTTAGATAAAGAAACTAATACACTTGGAGGAAGTGGCAGAGGGTATGGGAATGATTTTGACTTCAAAGATGCGTTGTCACGCACTGGTTTATTTGAGAGTGTAGAGGGGCATAGTGGGGCATTTGGAGTGGAATTTAAACCTGAACATCTGAATCAAATATACCAAGTAATTGATTTAGAACTTGAAAATATGAAACAGGAATATGTCATCGAAGCAGATATGATTATTAATGTTGAAGATATTACATGGGATTTATTATATGAGATTCAGAGATTATCTTTTATAGCAGGGCAAGGTTTTAAAGAACCTTTGTTTATTATTAAAGATTTGCCTATGGGTGAAATAAAAATTATGAAAGATATACATATAAAATTTAATGCGGAAGATTTAGAATGTGTTAAATTTAATGTAAGTTCTGATGAAATTAATGAAATAGAAAATGCAATGTTAGTTGACGTTTTAGGAAATTTAAGTGTTAATTCATGGTATAACTTTGGAACTAAAACAACTATAAGAAGCAAACAAATATTGATAAGTGATCTTGAAACATATTAGAAAGGAGGTTTAAATGAAAGAGGTAATCGAAAGCATAATTCCAAACCTTACATTTAATTTCCCATATAAAGCAGAAGAATATATTGATAATTTATATATTGAGAATTATCATAATCATAAAGATTTTTCCAACCCTTCAACAGCAGATTCAGCAGAGTCCATTAAAAATTATGCCAAGAAATCTATAGAATATAAAAGTAAATGTTTGTTTAGTGGAGATCATGGAAATCAAGGAAATCAATTTGAATGTTATAAAATATCTCAAGAATTTGATTTAAAATACAGACATTCTGTAGAGGCATATTGGGTAAAAAACAGATTAGAAAAAGATAGAGCAAATTGTCATATGATGCTCATTGCAACGAACCCAGAAGGAAGAGAAGATATAAACTATATTCTTTCTAAAGCAAATGAAGATGGGTATTATTATAAACCTAGAATTGATTTAGATTTGTTATTTAGTATTCCAAAAAATAATGTTATAGTAACATCAGCGTGCATTGCGGGTTGGAAGTACGAAGATGCTGAAGAAATATGGCTAAGAGTTCATGAATACTTTGGAAATAATTTCTTTTTAGAAGTCCAAAATCATAATACTGAAAGTCAAAAAGAATTAAACATAAAGATACTTGAAATATCAGAGAAATATAATATCCAAATTATTTGTGGCTTGGATAGTCATTATGTTGAACAAGAAAATTCTATTAAACGTGATCAAATCTTAAAATATAAAGGTATTCATTATGAAGATGAAGATGGTTGGTATTTAGATTTTCCTGACGGAAAAGAAATATTTAATAGATTTAAAATACAAGGTATTTTAAATGATAAACAAATACTTACTTCCATGATGAATACAAACATTTTTGTAAATGAATGTGAAGAAATTGTTTTTGATAAAAGTTTTAAAATCCCTTGTTTATACCCAAATACTACGTATGACCAAAGAGTTAAAATTTTTAAAAATATAATTAATAAAACATATAAAAAAGAAAGACTAAAAACTCCTGAAAAAGTTGAAGGTATTAAATATGAAGTCAATGAATTTGTTGAAAGTGGTGTAGTAGATTATCCTTTGACTAATTATCATATCATTTCTAAAGCAATAAATGAGAAGGGAGGTATCCTAACTACTACTTCAAGAGGAAGTTCTGCATCTTTTATCGTAAATAAATTATTAGGTTTTACTACGATTGATAGATTCAACTGCGAAATACCTATATACCCAGAAAGATTTTTAACAAAAGATAGGGTACTAAGTGGTCAAATGCCTGATATAGATTTTAACTGTGCTATACAAGAACCATTTGTCGAGGCAACAAGAGAATTAATAGGAAAACATAGTTGCTATCCTTTAATGGCAATTGAAAAACTCAAAGAAAAAGCAGCATGGCAATTGTATGCAGGGGCAAATGATGTAAGACCTGAAATTGCCAATGAAATATCGAAGCATATTGATAAATATAATGAGAAATTGAAATATGCGGATGAGGAAGACAAAGAATTTATAAATATTGAAGATTTTATTCCTGAAGAATATATGGACATTTATAAAGGAAGTTTAGATTATCAAGGCATCACAATTAATTTAAAATGCCATGCTTGTGGATATTTATTATTAGAGGGAGATATTAGACGCAAAATAGGTTTAATAAGTGCAGTTTCAGAAACTACAGGCAAACGTACTTTATGTGCATGTATTGAAGGAAATTATCTTGATGAATTTGGATATGTAAAAAATGATTATCTCGTGGTTGATAGCGTTCATCTCACACATAAATTTTTTAAAAGTATTGGTCAAAATGTACCTAGTTTTGATGAATTAAGAGAAATGATTGATGGAGACCAATTAACATGGGATATATATGCCAAAGGAATTACCTGTTGTGTAAATCAAGTCGAAAAAGATTCTACAACAAAAAAAGTAAAACGTTATAAACCATCTGATTTGGCTGAATTAAGTGCTTTCATTGCTGGTATTAGGCCGGGATTTAAATCTCTTTTAGGAACATTTTTAGCAAGAGAAAAATATACGACTGGAGAAGAAACAATTGACAGAGTTTTAGAAGATAGTTATCATTTCATGCTGTATCAAGAATCAATTATGAAAGTATTAGCTCATTTAGGTTTGGTCATGGCAGATACATATAGTGTTTTAAAAGCGATCTCGAAGAAAAAATTAAAAGGTGAAAAACTAGCAAATCTTCAAAAAACTCTAAAAGAAAAGTGGACTGAATTAATTGGTAATCTAGATAATTTTGATAAGATATGGGATGTTATAGAGGCATCTGCTTTTTACGCATTCAATGCTCCACATGCTCTGTCAATGGGAGGGGATAGTGCTTATCAGGCATGGTTTAAAGCACATTATACAGCTAAGTTTTATGAAGTTGCAATTAATCACTATCAAGATAAGGAGAATAAAAAGAAAATTGATGCTCTTGTTAAAGAGGCATTAACATTTTACAATTATAAATTAGGCGAATATGAATTTGGTAAAGATAATAGAAGAGTTAATGTAGATGAAGAACATAAAATTATATATCCAAATTTATCGAGTATTAAAGGATTTGGAGAAGGAGTATCCCAAGAATTATATGAATTAGGAAGTTCTTCATCATCTTTTAATAATTTCATAGATTTGCTTGATAGTTTGGCCGAAACCAAAATAAATAAAACAGTTTTAGATAAATTAATTAGACTTAATTATTTTAAAAAGTTTGGTGAAATAAAATATCTTTTAGAAATAGTTAAATGGTATAATATTTTAAAAGGGGCAAAAGAAATATCCATAAAAAAACTCCCCGAATTAAAACTTGATTTTAATTACGTTTTAAAATATGGATATATCAATCCTAAAAATAAAGATGCTAAAAAGATTACTAAATTAAGAGATATTGATTTATTGAAAGATATAATTAATAATATACAAGTAACTCCTATGACGATCAAAGAAATTATTGATAATCAGAAAGAAATACTTGGTATAATCACATATTCAGATAATAAATATTCAAAAGATGTATATTATGTTTCTGATCTTGAAGTTATGAAATCAATTGTCAAGACTAGTGTATATGGAGTAAAAAATGGAGAAACAATTGAAACTAAAATGTGGGCAAATCAATATCATAGGAATATATTTAATCAGGGAGATTTTCTTTATGTAAAATCTTTTGATATCAAACCACAGAAAGAACCAACGGGAGAAATTAATCAAGAAACAGGAAAGAAAATATATAAGGAGATTGAAGGAACAAAGGAATTCTGGATGCCAAAATACAAAAACATAACTTATAAATTTGTGGATGAGGTGAATGAATTATAGAAGGTTATAAATACACAGAAACAGAACTAAAGAAACTTCTGAAAAGCATAGTGATTTTAGTGGATACAAGAGAACATGACGGTAAAAATGATCATATCCTTAAATGGTTCGATGATAATGGTATTAAGTATAAAAAGATGAAGTTGAGTGGAGGTGATTATTCTTTTTTCTTACCTGCCAACGAGGGATTGGGAATAATCAGAGATCATTATTATGAAAGCAAAGTAACCATTGAGAGAAAAGCGAATATTGACGAATTAATAGGTAACTTTGCAACTGATAGAAATAGAATAGAGGATGAATTTTTAAGGTATAAAGGAAATATGACACTTGTTATTGAAGATGGGAATTATTCAGATATTAGAGCAGGTAAGTATACAAGTAAGTATAATTCTAAATCTGCAATCGGTACATTGCATTCATTTTCAATAAAGTATGGAGTCCCGTTTATCTTCTTGAATAAAGAGGATACTGGTTGTTTTATTTATTGTAACTTCTATTATTATTTAAGGTCATTAATTGTATAATTAATAAATAATAATATTTGACTTTAAATCATCTCCTATGCTATAATAAATACCATGATACACATTTACTCCAAATGAATTTATTAACTGAAAAGAAGGCGATTATAATGTAAACTATTACAAATTCTCTATTTCCCAATAATACCCACCTCTACAACCCTTGATACAAGCGACTTACAAAATCGTAAAAACCGATAAATTGCATCTTTTATTTGGTATCAATCTAAGGAGGTGATACATATAAGATATGGCTGATTTTTGTTTATGTAAATATGACAAATGTGAAAAATCTAATATATGCAAACGATTCCTAACGAAAGAATCACAATTATTTAATCCTGTTCCTATGAAATTCATAAACCTATGTAAAGAAAATAATAATTACAGATGGTTAATGGAGATTGATCAAATTATTGTTAAGGAAGAAGGTGATACATAATAAAGAGGGTAATGATGCTTGAGTGTATTCAAGAGGTTGATGGATTCACGCTTGGAAAGAGCTATAAATGTCTTGGTAATGCAGGTCTGTACGTTGAAATGGTAGATGATAGTGGGGAAAGAGTTATATTATTTGGAAGTCATTTCAAAGGATTTAGTAAGAAGTAATTGTTAAGTAGGAGTGCGATACATAATGACTACATTGCAAGATATAAAAAATGTCATTCGTCAAAGTGGATTGACTGAATGTGAAAGTCAAGACTGCGATGGTTGTGAATTCGATAAAAATAGTCCAGAATATAAAGAAGTTGGTGGATATAATATTTGTATACTGTTAAATGAAGTATACAGAACAAAATAATAAAGAAGGTGATAATTAATCGAAAAATACCTAGATCAAATTATTGAAGAAATTAAACCATTAGTTAATAATTATCATAAACTTAGTTTAACCAAGAAAGATAGGTTAAGATCATTATGTATTCTATTGAGTAGTTATATTGGTGAAACAATCTATAGTAGAAGGGTTAGTAGTTGTGAGTTTAAGGACAAGAGGTGATGGAATGGATTACGGAAGTATGAATATATTTGATGAAGTTAGAGAAATTAAAATACTGTTAGATAAATTTCCTAATTTAAATAAAGAAGAAACAGAGCAGTTAAGGGTATTATCTAATAATATAAGTGTAGATATTGCAGGAATGCAATATGACATGAAAGTAGAGGAACAATTAGAAAGAGAATGGCAACTACAAAACAGATAGGTAAATTAAATGGTAAATGATTATAAAATAATAATATTGGAGGATACATATGACACAAATAAATGATAATGTACAAAAGTTATTGGAGAAAAGGTATTTCTTGCGAGATAATGAAGGGCAATTACTAGAACATTCGTGGTCTGATATAGCTAAAAGAGTTGCAACAAATATTGCTCAAGCTGAAAATGAAAAGGATATTCCTTATTACATAGATAAATTTTATAATAAGATTAATAATATGGAATTCATACCTTCTAGTCCTTGTATCTTTAATGCAGGAACCACTTCTCAATCATTAAGTTCTTGTTTTGTTGTAGATATTGAAGATAATATTGAGGGTATTTTTCAAACAGTTGCAGAATGTGCAAAGATTTTTCAAATGGCAGGTGGAG